>Ga0163215_100214_pt1 | contig 144014 bp, 129 predicted proteins | sample SynspAceP_FD_185934 | JGI IMG/M metagenome (GOLD analysis project Ga0163215, IMG submission 185934) | Saline lake microbial communities from Ace Lake in Antarctica - Synechococcus sp. Ace-P (Hybrid Assembly) | ecosystem: Environmental > Aquatic > Non-marine Saline and Alkaline > Saline | place...
GCAGGTCTGTTTCAGCGTAAAGAAACAGACCATGAACTCTTGTGCCGAAGGCAACGACAACGACTGGAACTGCAGCGGATTCAGGGGGCGTTGCCGCTATGAATTTATTCCGGACAGCAGTGCGCGAGCGCGGGGATCCATTTTACGGTGTAGAGGCTCGGAGTTAGCAGGCAAGTACTAAAGGTCAAAATGGATTCCCGCGTGCGCGGGAATGACGTGGCCTTAGTGTGCTCTGGTACTCCAGAACAACACCAGCACCATCAATAAACCGCCCCAAACCCTCACGGCCTCCCCGATACGTCATCCTCGCGAAAGCGGGGATCCAAGCGGTGTCTTGCCTAGCACAGCGATGAGTACTAGCTGAAAGCCCGCATGGATTCCCGCCTTCGCGGGAATGACTGAGTAGTTAGGGAATGACTGAGAGGTGAGGGAATAAAGGTGGGGAATGAAGGTGGGGAAGGGAATGGCTTTGGTTTTCTAAGGGTGACCTTGTAGTGCGAGACCGGTCGGGCACCGGACCGCGCCCCACCACCCCATCGTCATCCTCGCGAACGCGGGGATCCATTTTTGCGGACTAAGGGCTCGGAGTCAGCGGGCCAGCCCTCAAAGTCAAAATGGATTCCCGCCTTCGCGGGAATGACAGTGGAAATGAGGAATAACAGTGGGGTGTGGGAGGACGATGGGGGGTGGGGTTTGAGGGTCGCGGCGGGAGGCTGACTCAGTCTTCCTCTTCGGCTTCCCGCAATCTTTCCTGGCGGGCGCGCTCTTCGGCCAGCACGGCTTTGATTTCCTCCACCACCGAGTCGACGTCCGCGGCTTCATCGCTTTCTTCAAAATGCCCGGTCAGCTCGGTATCCGGCGTCAGTTCGCCTTCTTCATACAACGCCCACATTTCCTTCGCGTAACGTGTCTGCAACAGCTCTGGCGCGTACTGGCCGTAGTATTCGGTCATGTTGTTGACGTCGCGGTCGAGCATGGAGCGCGCATTGTTGTTGGCAGCGGCGTCGACTGCCTGGGGCAGGTCGATGATCACCGGGCCGTAGGCGTCGACCAGGACGTTGAACTCGGACAGATCGCCATGCACAAGGCCTGCACAGAGCATCAGCTTGACGTAGTGCATAACCGTGGCGTGGTCTTCTATCGCTTGCTCGGCATCCATGGACACGTCGTTCAGACGCGGTGCTACGCCGCCTTCATCGTCCGTTACTAGCTCCATCAGCAGCACGCCTTCAAAGCAGCCGTAGGGCTTGGGTACGCGTACGCCGGCGGCGTCGAGGCGATAGAGGGCGTCTACCTCGGCGTTCTGCCAGGCTTCTTCCTGCTGATTGCGACCGAATTTGGAGCCTTTCTCCATCGCCCTGGAGCGCCTGGAGTTTCTGACCTTGCGGCCTTCCTGGTAAAGGACGGCCTGCTTGAAGCTGCGTTTGGCGGCTTCCTTGTAGACTTTTGCACAGCGGATCTCCGAACCGCATTGCACCAGAAAAACAGCCGCTTCCTTTCCGCTCATCAGCGGACGGATCACAGAATCGATCAGGCCATCTTCGACCAGGGGTTCCAAACGTTTTGGGATTTTCATAGCGCCGTTATACCGCAAAACGGGGTGCGTTGGGTAATCTGCGGTGGGCTTTTTACAGGTAAATCACAAGCCTGATGCTCGGCTTTGAAGTCAAGTATGGCAAAGCGGCTATTTTGTGAACCATTCCTCAAGTGCCGCCTGTGTCAGGGCCTCGCGTTGCGCGGGGCGCGGCATCCAGTTGCGCCATGCCTGGGCGGCATTCATCAGGAACTCGAACAGCGGTAAATGCTGCCTTAGTACCCGCCGCTTGCGGTGATTAATGACCGGGTTGAAGTAGCCAAAATAGTCGAACATCTGCCGCGGGTTTTTTCTGACCCAGAGCCAGGAGCCCATTTCCAGGGTGAAGGGCAGAAAGATGTTGTCCGGGTGCTGTTCTACCGACTCGTCATAAAGATAGTCCCAGAGGTCGCCGTGGGTGGTGTAGTGAATTGACTGCGGTTCGATAATATAAGGATGGTGATTGGGATAGGCCGTCTGGTACAGCTGCTTGAGGGCCAGCACTTCGGCTATATGGTGCATGGGCTTGTGGCTGCGGGCGTAACTGCACCAGAGACGATCCTGGCGGCCAAAGCCGCTGTGGCAATCGACACTAAGGGAGAAGGGGGCGTCAAGCAGGCGCTTGCGGACGGTGTCTACCAGAGCTGCAGCTTCGGCTTCCATCGGATCGCCACGGCGCCCGCGGTACCAGGGCAAACGGGGGCTGATACGGTGGCCGCTGACCAGCCACGGCGCAGGACCCATGGCATCGATGGGCGCGTTGCGCATCAGGTCTACGCCATTGAGGTTGCTGCGGCGGTGATGCCAGATGCCGCCTGGGTTGATCATCGGCATAAAGACCAGGCGCACCCGTTCCAACTGATGGCGGAGCTGATCATCCCAATCCAGCCGGTGGATCAGGCTGTGCATCCACGACAGCAATACCTGAGTGCCAATCCGCTCGACCCCATGCACGCCGCCGAAAAAGCCGATAACCGGGGCCCGTGGCGAGCGGCTACCCAGTTCTATTACCCTGATGGGTATGTCAATCTCGCCGATCATGACGCTATGCACTGTCTGGCAGCGCAGGTGTCTGGCTCCTTGCGCAAGTAACCGGTTCAGCTCCAGATGTTCTGGCAGATAGCGCTGGATTGAGAGGAGGGTGTCGGGCATGCACGTGGGTCGCCAATGGATCTGTGACAGAACGGTGACACGGGCATATTGCAGTTGAATGACAGCCGTCTGGCGCCGCAGTCGTCGTCGGTTGCAAGATCCGCGCTGGCCGCACTATAAGACCATGGTCTATATTGATCCCAGGCGGCTCGCCCTAGATGCTGGCCCATTACATAAAAATAGAAAAATCAGGAGCCTTGTATGAGTGCCGTAATCTTGCTCTTCGTAGGTCTTGGCATGATGGCGTTGGGGTACTTTGTCTATTCCAAGTTCATTGCCGAAAAGATCTTCAAGCTTGACCCGGACTTCCGTACACCCGCACATGAATTTGAAGATGGTGTGGATTTTGTACCGACTAACAAGTTCGTCCTCTGGGGTCACCATTTCACTTCCGTAGCCGGCGCGGCACCCATTGTTGGGCCAGCCATTGCAGTAATCTGGGGTTGGGCGCCTGCCTTCGCCTGGGTTGTGCTGGGTACCATGTTCTTCGCGGGTATTCATGACGCCGGCGCTATCTGGGCCAGCGTGCGCAACAAGGCCAAATCGGTCGGCTCTCTGACCGGCGACGTGGTTGGCAAGCGTGCACGCAGCATCTTCATGATCGTTATCTTCCTGGTGCTGTTGATGGTCAACGCCGTTTTCGCGGTGGTGATTGCGCGCCTGATGATGTCCTTCCCGACAGCGGTAGTGCCGGTCTGGGGTGCGATCATTGTTGCGCTGATCATCGGCCAGTTGATCTATCGCCGCATCATGACGCTGCCAGTGGTCTCGATTCTCGGTGTGATAGCGCTCTACGCCCTGATCTTCATGGGCCCGTCCATGCCGATTCAGATGCCAGCCGAAGTGGTACCGGGCGTCTCCGGTAACGCGGCCTGGATCCTGTTGCTGTTCCTCTATGCTGCCATTGCTTCGGTACTGCCAGTGTGGATGCTGCTGCAGCCACGCGACTATATCAACGGCCTGCAGCTGTTTATCGGCCTGCTGATTCTGTACGGCGCCATCGTGATCCTCAATCCGGTGATGATTGCACCGATGTTCAACGTGGATGTACCGGCCGGTACGCCGTCGCTGATACCGCTGCTGTTCGTGACCATTGCCTGCGGCGCCATCTCGGGCTTCCACGGTCTGGTGGCGTCCGGTACGACCTCCAAGCAATTGAATCGTGAAACCGATATCCGTTTTGTCGGTTTCTTCGGTGCGATTGGCGAGGGCGGCCTGGCATTGGCAGCGATTCTGGTGGCGACCGCTGGTTTTGCCAGCCTGGCCGACTGGCGGGCGATGTACAGCGCCTTTGGTCAGGGCGGTGTGACGGCCTTCGTTGAGGGTGGTGCATACATCATTCATAACGGTCTGGGCTTGCCGCAGGTAACTGCCGCTACCCTGTTGACCGTGATGGCTGCGCTCTTTGCCGGTACCACCATGGACACTGGCCTGCGCCTGCAGCGTTACATCTTCCAGGAGTGGGGCGAGATCTATAACCAGGAATGGATGAAAAAGCCGTTGCCTGCCACCTTGCTGGCTGTAGGCAGTTGTCTGTTGCTGGCCTTCGGTGCCGGTGGCGCTGACGGCTCCGGTGGCATGATCATCTGGCCGCTGTTCGGTACTACCAACCAGTTGCTGGCCGGTCTGACCCTGCTGGTGATCACCGTGATGCTGGTGCATTTGCGCCGGCCCATGTGGTACACGCTGGCACCGCTGTGCTTCCTGCTGGTGATGACCGTTACCGCACTGATCTTCCAACTGCGTACCTTCTACGAACAGCAGAACTGGTTCCTGCTGGGCCTGGATATCGTGGTGTTGGTGGCCGCGATACTGGTTGCCATGGAATGCGCGGCGGCACTCAAGCGCCACCGGGCACAGGTAGCTGCGGAGGACTGACATGACACAGGGGAACCCCCCCTCAGGAAAAGGTGCCTGGCTCAGCCAGGCACGCTTTTTTCTTGAAGAAGCCTACAGCGCACGTTATCGCGGAGCCATCGCCCGCGCCCGGCGCGACGAGGACGACCTGTTCATGCTGTTGGTTTTTGCCGAAATGATGGGCCTGCCGAATCCGGCGGCCTATTACACTCTCGAGCTCCAGCCGTTGCTGCTGGAGCGCTTTCATCAATGGCACGTGCGCATGGGTATGGAGCGGTCACCGCTCGACCATTGCCGCTGCTGCTGACACTCAAGGTTCATCATGTTTGATCTGTTACAGCGCCGCCTGATCTGGGTGGGCGGTAAAGGGGGGGTGGGCAAGACCACGGTCTCGGCGTCTCTGGCCGTATTGGCTGCCAGCCGCGGGCAGCGCTGTCTGGTGGTGTCTACTGATCCGGCGCACAGCCTGGGTGATGTGTTCGCCCGGCAATTGGACGATACCCCAAAGCGCTTGCTGCCCAATCTGGATGCGATGGAAATTGACCCGGACATTGAGGTGGAAGCGCATCTGAAACGGGTCACCGAGCAAATGCGCCGCTTTGCTGCACCGGAGATGATGAAAGAGCTGCAGCGGCAGATGCAATTGACGCGGCAATCCCCGGGTACCCAGGAAGCGGCGTTGCTGGAGCGCATAGCGCGGCTGATCAATGACCCGGACAGCCCCTATGATCTGATCATCTTTGATACCGCGCCCACTGGCCACACCCTGCGTCTGTTGACGCTGCCCGAAGCCATGGCAGCCTGGACCGATGGTCTGCTGACGCATAACCGTAAATCCGAAGAGCTGGCCAAGGTGCTCAAGCACCTGACGCCGAAAAGTGGCCGCGATGTGGCCACCCCTTTTGACGATCCTGCCGAAAACGCCCTGAGCGATCTGGACGAGCGCACCAAGGATATCGCCCAGACGCTGCTGAAACGGCGCCGGCTGTTCATGCAGGCGCGCAGACACCTGGAAGATCCCAACGTCAGTGGCTTTCTGTTTGTATTGACGCCCGAACGGTTACCGATTCTGGAAACCGTGCGCGCGGTGGCAACCCTCAAGGAAGTAGGTATTCCGGTGGTCGCGACCTTGGTCAATCGGGTGATCCCGGCAGAAGCTGATGGTGATTTTTTGCGCCGCCGCCGTGAGCAGGAGGCCAGTTGGCTGGAGCGCATTGATCTGGAGTTGGGGCATTTGCCCAGGCCGCGTCTGCCATGGTTGGAGACCGATGTGCAGGGCGTTGACACCCTGGAGCTGATAGCGCAGAAGCTGGCCGATGCTGGCTTTTAATCCTTCCAGCTTAGCCCTTTGAGTAGCAAATCCACGGCCGATTCCACCCGGTAGCGCATCTCAGCCTCATCGGGTGCGGCGCGGCCGTTCATCCACAGGCCCGTCACCAGGCTGCCTTTCCACATGCCTATCAGTTGGTCGGCAGTGAGCAGCGGGTCCTGTAGTTCGATTCTCCCGCGCTCGTGGGCCTTGCTCAGGCAGGCAGCAGCGCGAATAACGAATGCCTGAGGTCCGTCCCGGTAGATAAGCTCACCGTGGTCGGCCTGCCGGGCGCCGTGTGCAATCACGGTACGCATGATGCGCACGCCCTGATCTGACGTCAGAAACCCCAATAACTGCATGCCCAGGATGATCAGCTGCTGGCGCAGACCGCCCGCGCAGGCTTCGGTGTCGGGCAGGTGGCCGACCATGTTCAGATGCAGACGGGTCAGGACTGCTTCCAGCAAGGCTTCGGCGTTGTCAAAATGCCGATAAATGGTGCCCTTGGACACGTCAGCACGGCGCGCCACCCCTTCGATGGTGAAGTGCATGTCGCCATCGGCAAAGCTGTCCAGCACCGCATCCAGAATCCGCTCCAGCTTTTCCGGGTCTACGGGTCTTCCAGGGCCGGTAGCTGCGAGCAATTTGTCATCCATCGTTGTGTCCTTGTTGATCCGCCGTTATTCATGGCGACGATAAATCCGCTTGAAAGTATTTACTGAACGGCATCGTTCTGTAAATATGCAGGCACTTGTTCAGAACAAAACTTTCAATACAACACTTCAGATAAAGGTTAACAGGCCATGCGGCTTTTATCCCTTGCGACCTTGGCATTATGTTTTCTTTACGGTTGTGGCGCGGAGCCAGAATCCGTCGCTCAGCATCAGGACGCGCCGCCGAAGGTCAGAACCACGCTGATCACCTCGGCAGACCACCAGACCTGGACCCTCAGCGGTACGGTGCAATCGCGCAACGAGGCTGAGCTGGGGTTCCGCCTGGCTGGGCAGATCAATGAGAGGCTGGTGATGGCCGGCCAGCATGTTGAGGCTGGCGATGTACTGATGCGCCTGGATCCGGCGGATATCCGCCAGCAGCAGTCGGCTGCTCAGGCGGCACTGCAGTCTGCGCGAGTCCAAGCCGAAAACGCCGAAGCCAATCGCAGGCGCCTGGATACCCTGCGCGCACGTGATCTGATTCCACAGCAGACTTACGAAGATGCGCGCGCAGCAGCCAGCGCAGCCAGCGAGAACGTCAAATCTGCCCAGGCGCAGTTGGCTCAGGCACGCAGCGCCAGTGGCTATGTAGAGCTGAAAGCCCCAGCCAGCGGTCTGTTGCTTGAGGTCAGTGGCGACGTAGGGCAGGTGGTTTCCGCAGGCATGTCAGTCGCCCGTCTGGCTTATGACGGGCCGCGCGATGTCGAAGTCTATGTGCCTGAGCGCCGGCGCAGCGAATTGCCGACCACAGCGCGAGTGCAACTGTATTCCCGCGACCAGCAGGCTGACGCCACGCTGCGCGAGATATCCGGCTCAGCGGATCCATTGACTCGCAGTTGGCGCGCGCGTTACGCGATTGAAGGCGATCCGCAGGCCTGGGCGTTGGGCAGCAGCGTGACGCTTGAGCTGGTGCAGGCCGTAAACGGTCAGGCACTGCAACAGGTGCCCGTCGCAGCGCTGATTGATCGCGGGCAGGGCATGGGCGTATGGGTGGTAAAGGATGGCCAGGTGCAATTCACCCCGGTAACCCTGCTGCGCATGGATACCGAGCAGGCCTACATTCACAGCGATCTGCCTGCTGACACACGAATTGTCGCCCTCGGCGCTCATCTGCTGGAAGCGGGGCAGGCGGTCGAGGTCATGCCATGAGTCATGACCCGTTGCGCTTCAATCTCTCGGCGCTCGCGGTGCGCGAAAAGTCAGTCACGCTGTTCTTTCTACTGATCATCGCGCTGGCTGGGCTATATGCCTTTTTTGAGCTGGGCCGCGCTGAGGACCCACCGTTTTCGGTCAGAGCGATGGTCGTCTCTGTCAGTTGGCCTGGCGCCACCGCCGAGCAAATGCAGCAGCAGGTTGCTGACCCGCTGGAAAAACGCATCATGGAGGTGGCCTACTTCGACAAGATCGAGTCCACTTCACGCCCAGGTCTTTTGACCATGCAGGTAACCTTCGAGGATTTCACCCCGTCGCAGGAATTGCCCAACCTCTTTTACGAGGTGCGCAAGCGCATGCAGGACGAAGCGCCGCGGTTGCCGCCCGGAGTTCAGGGGCCTTTTGTCAACGACGACTTTTCCGATGTGTACTTTTCCCTTTATTCACTTACGGCGCCAGGCATGCCGCAGCGCCAACTGGTGCGTGAAGCCGAGCGCTTGCGTGACCGCTTCAACCGCGTGGAGGGGGTGCAAAAAGTCAGGCTGATCGGCGAGCAGCCCGCCCGGGTCTTTGTTGATCTGGACGCCTATCGACTGGCGCAACTAGGGTTGAACCTGCAGCAGATTGGCGATGCGCTCGAAGCCTACAACCGCTTGTTGCCGGCCGGCTTGATTGAGACCCAGGGCAGCCGCCTTTACTGGCGTATCGATGCAGACCTGGCCGATCTCGACGCGATCCGCGATGTGCCGCTGCGCGTCGGCGAGCGTTTGATTCGGCTCGGCGATGTCGCCGAGGTGGTACGCGGCTATGAAGACCCGCCCAGTTATCTGGTCAGGGCCTTCGGTGACGACGCGCTGCTGCTCGGCGTGGTGTTGCGCAAGGGCGAAAATGGCCTGGATGTAGGGGAGCATCTGGCCAATACCTATCAGGAACTGGCCGAGGCGCTACCGCTGGGTATGGAGCTGCGTCAGGTGACTAATCAGCGCGAGGCGATTACCCGCGCTGTCGAGCTGTTCCAGATCAAGTTTCTGATTGCGGTGCTGGTGGTGATGCTGGTCAGCTTTGTCAGCCTCGGGCTGCGCCCGGGTCTGATCGTTGGCATCGCTGTGCCCTTGACACTGGGTATGACCTTTTTGCTAATGTTGATGCGCGGGATGAATCTGGACCGAATCACTCTGGGTGCGTTGATCATTGCCCTGGGGCTGCTGGTAGATGACGCGATCATCGCCATCGAGATGATGCTGGTCAAGATGGAGGAGGGCTGGGACAAGGTCCGCGCTGCTGCACATGCCTGGACGGTCACAGCCGCGCCCATGCTGTCCGGCACCCTGGTGACGGTGATCGGCTTTGTGCCTATCGGCTTTGCCAAGTCCGGGGTGGGTGAATACACCGGCAACATTTTCTGGGTTTTGGCGTTTGCGCTGCTGGCTTCCTGGTTTGTCGCGGTGGTCTTTACGCCCTGGTTGGGCGTAGCGCTGCTTAAAGAGATCAAAGCGCCGCACAAGGATCATGCCCAGGCTTACAACACCCGCGGCTATCAACGCTTCCGGCGCTTGATTGGCGGTTGTGTGCGCTACCGCAAAAGCGTTGTGCTAGCGACTGTCGGACTCTTTGTATTGTCTGTCATGGCGATGGGCGCGGTGGTACAGAAACAGTTCTTCCCCTCTTCGGATCGCCCTGAAGTGCTGGTTGAAGTCTTTATGCCAGAGGGCAGCAGCATTGGCGCCACCGATGCGGTTGCCCGGCGCGTGGAGGCGCTGCTTGAGGGGCATGACGAGCTTGTTTCGGTATCCACCTATGTGGGGGCAGGGGCGCCGCGCTTTTTCCTGTCGCTCAACCCTGAGCAATCCAACCCCGGCTTTGCAAAGTTAGTGATCATTGCCCGGGATGCGGCTGGCCGTGATCGGTTGATTACCGAGCTGCGCGAGCATGTCGCCGCCGGCGAGTTTCCGGAAGCCCGTGTGCGGGTGCATCAGTTGGTGTTTGGCCCTCCGGTCGTCTGGCCGGTCAGTTTTCGCGTCATGGGCCCGGATACCGAGGTATTGCGTGAGCTGTCAAATCAGGTCAGACAGGTCATGTCCGAGCATCCGGCTGTATCCAATGCCAATCTGGATTGGTCAGAGCGGGTGCCGGTGGCAAGGCTGAAACTGGATAACGAGCGGTTGAGGGCGATTGGCCTTACCCCTCGCGAATTGTCACAACAGCTGCAGTTTCAGTGGGGCGGTATGCCAGCCACTGTGTTACGCGAAGATGTGCGTAGTGTGCAGCTTGTCATGCGCGGCCTGCCGGAAGGCGTCAAGGATTTCGCCGACCTGCCACTGCGAACCTCTGACGGGCGCAGTATCACCCTGCAACAGGCCGGACTGATCGAAATGGTCAGTGAGGATCCGGTACTCAAACGCTACAACCGTGAGCCCTTCATCACCGTGCAGGGTGATGTGCAGGGCGCGCAACCGCCGGATGTAACCTGGGCGCTGTGGGAGCAACTGGCGGAGCTGCGCGACCAGTTACCCGATGGCTATCACCTGGAAATCGGCGGCTCGGTGGAGCAGTCGGCCAAAGGTCAGGAATCGATCAGAAAAGTCCAACCCATCATGATTGGCCTGATGATGATCGTGATCATGCTGCAGATGCGGAGCTTCTCTGGCACCTTCATGGTGTTGGCAACAGCGCCGCTGGGGGTGATAGGTGCGACTCTGGCATTGATCATAGGCAACCAGCCCTTTGGTTTTGTTGCACTGCTGGGGCTGACCGGGCTGGCAGGGATTCTGATGCGCAACACCCTGATTCTGACCATGCAGATCGACGACAACCTCGCCTCGGGTATGGATAAATTCAATGCCCTGGTTGAGGCCACGGTGCAGCGAACCCGCCCCGTTCTGTTGACTGCGCTGGCAGCCGCGCTGGCCTTTGTACCCCTGACTCATGATGCATTCTGGGGCCCGATGGCCTATGTCCTGATCGGCGGTACGCTGGTCGGGACACTGATCACGCTGCTGTTTTTACCAGCGCTTTACGCCCTCTGGTTCAGGGTTGTGGCGCCGCGCCAGGAGGCAGCTTAACTAGCCAGCAAATCGGCTTTGCTCTATCCTGCATGCATGGGATTAGCTGGAGTTGAGAAAAAGGAATGCTGGACGTAACCACCCTGATGCTGGTGCTGGCTTTTACTACGGCCCTGTCGGTATCAGGTTTGTTCGTTGCAGCAATCCTTAACCGCCAGGTCATGGCGATACGTTACTGGACTTTGGGCCTGGCTGTTTTTGTGGTCGGTCTGGTCCTTCAGGTGGCCAGTCCGCCGGTACCGCTCTGGGTCAGCGCCGTGGTCATCAGCCAGGCGTATTTCGTGCTGTGGTGGGGCACCCACGTGTACCGTGGTGGCAGTGAGTACTGGGGTTTTGCCAAGGTCATGTTGGCAATAATGCTAGTACAGGGCCTGCTGTTTTATCTGCTGCGCGACTCCTTCCGTTTCAGCACAATGCTGCATAGCGCCATTGTTGTTGCCATTTGCGCGCTCTCTGTACATGAACTGCGTTTACTCAAGGGCTTTGAACGCTCTCTGTTCTGGCTCTGGACCGCCCTGTGGACTGTCCACGGGCTGGTGTACCTGAGACGGATATTCGTCTATCTGTTTGACAACGCGTATATGGACGCTGCCAGTCTGCAGGCAGCAGCTGAAGTTGAAGCGCTGAATTACATGGAAGGCATCGCCTTCGTTTACAGCTTTACTCTGCTCTGCATTGTACTGACCACCCGTAGTCTGCAGGATGTGCTGCGGCGTCAGGCTGCTGTCGATCCGCTGACGGGGTTGTTCAACCGGCGTGCCTTTGAAGAATCAGCGATCAGAATGATCAATGCCGGCCAGCGCCATGGCCGCCCCGTATCTCTGTTGCTGATGGACCTGGATCATTTCAAATCGATAAACGATCACCACGGCCACAAGGTTGGTGATGGCGTGCTGGTGAAATTCGCCCAGCACCTGATCGATCATGCCCGGGCTGCCGATCTGATCTGCCGCTTTGGTGGAGAGGAGTTCGTCGTGCTGCTGCCGGATACACCTCAGAGCCAGGCGCTACACCTGGCTGAGCGCATTCGCACTGAATGGCAGCAGGTGGCGATTCAAAGCAAAGGTGGTCAGTTTGAAGTGACGGTATCGATCGGCCTGGCAGAGGCCACGCTGAAAGAACATGAAAATCTATACGATCTGGCTGACCGCGCCGATCAGGCCCTCTATGCCGCGAAACAGCAGGGGCGCAATCGCACCCTGACCTGGGAAGCGGGCCCACACCAGGCCCGCGCCGACAGTTTAGCCTGACATTTCAGCGCAACTGCTCGGGCTGGTTATTCGCCCGGCGTTCGGCCAGCCACTCGTCTCTGGTCATGGCGGCATCGGCGCCGGGCATAGCGGCTAACAACTCAAAATAATCCTGCCGTAACGGGTCCTTCATGACGTGCGCACGCGGTCTGATCCTGACCGCATAAACCGTTTGGATGTTCTGGTGATCGAAGGCGCGCCAGCTTTGATTGTCCTTCAATAACTGATAGTCATGCCCCTCCAGTGCCGTGATAAGCCGCTCGGTATCCAGGCTGCCAGTGCGGTTAACGGCATCAGCCCATTGGTAGACGATGCTGTAGGCAGAAGCTGCAGAGGTGGAGGGATAGGTCTCGTACAGATCGACAAAACCTTCGACGAACGCCTGCCCGCGGGCATAGTTGTAGACATAGGGCACATTCCAGGTCCAGGGGGAGGCGCCTAAAACGCCCTCCATCAGCGCCGGGCCTGCCTGCTCGACCATGCTCAGCGTCAGATTCGGCACCACCACCTGAGTACTTTTCGTGAGGCCCATCTGATGCGCCATGCGCATACCCTTGACCATCTGATCGCCGAACAATACCAGCACTAACACATCGGGCTCCGCGTCGCGTGCTGCCTGCATGGCGGTGCGTAGATCTTTCTGCATGGAGCCTGGAAAGGGAATCAGGGTGCGACCGTGAGTCTGCACATTATCCGTGCCGGTGAAGTGCCGCATGGATTGTTCGGTGGTATGGCCCCAGGTGTAATCGGCCGTGACGTAGAAATACGTCTTGTCTGGCATGTGCTCATTGAGGTGCTGGGCCAATACCTTGGAGGCCATCCAGGCGTTGTAACTCTCACGGAACATATACCGATGGGCATCCTTGCCGGTGGTGTCGTTGGAGTAGGTCAGGGTGCCGAAGTAAATCAGCCCGTGCTCGCGGGCGCGCTTGCCGGCGGCAATAGCGACAGCGCTGGAGGCGCCGCCAAACAGCATCTGAGCGCCTTGCGCGGCCAGCTCATCAACATTGCTTACGGCCTTGTCGGGTTTGGAGGCGGTATCACGTTCCAGCAGTGCCAAAGGCCGGCCCAGTAAACCGCCTGCCTGATTGATTTCCTCGACGGCCATCAGTGCGCCGCGGGTCTGCATCAAGCCTTCCTGTTGGTACTCACCACTCCGTGGCGCATTGAGCCCAAGCAACAAAGGTTCCGCAGCGCTAGCGGCTCCGATCGGCAGCAGGCCACTCAAAAGCAGGGCATAAAGAGCCCGGGCTGTTCCTTTGCTCGTCACTTGGCCAATCCTCTTTTGTTTTTATTGGCCAAGGTATAACTCAGAGCTACGGCAGGCGGGCATTAGCTATTGGTCGAAAACCGACCAATGGCCTGGCTACAGCGTCTCACCAATCAGCCATCAGGGGGCCGAGGGCGGCGCCAGCAGTTGCGCTATCTCGGCGCTGTTGCGCGGCTGCACCATCCGACCGACCACCTCACCCGTTTCATCAACAAGCGTCAGGTCACCGTCCTGCGTGTTGTGTTCACGAGCAAAGGCCCGGCCAGCAGGTTGGCCCTGATGCGCAACCCTGAACAGCAGGGCATCACGGTACTGCGGTTCGATATCGCGCAGCATATCCAGCACCTCGGCACCGTTCAGCAGATTTACATCACGGGTCAGTACCAGCACGGGCTTGTCACCTCCCACCACGGACAGATCGGTGGAAATACCCGACCGCGGCAACTGGGTCCAGACCACCACGACCATCGCCGAAATCAGCACCACAAAGAAAACAGCTTTTACCCATCCGGGTATGGAACGCCTGGGGTTTTCTGCACTGGGATTCATACGCACTCACTCATTTTCAACAGACCCATAGTGTCTCACGGCCCCGCATTTTGCGGGATGCCGTGGAAATGTCTTTGAACATAATAAGAGGAAAGTGCGATGAAACTAAGATTACGTTTATTGCTGTTGATATTACTGAGCCTGTTCCGGGCCAAGCAGCCCATGTCCCATGTCAGCCGGTTGAAGTTGCGGGTTTGGCCGGTCGATGTGGACATCAGGAAGGTCAATATCGAGCGATTCTTTGCCTTCGGTGATCTGGGCTGGGCGTCGATGCTGATGGACTGGGGCATCTTCCGGCAAATACTGACCAGCCGCTATGCACCCTTCGGCAAGTGCCTGTCGCTGAGCGTGAAAGGGCCCTTGTGGTTGTTTCAACGCTTTGAAATCCAGACCACCATCATCTGGTGCGATCATTACTGGGTCTATGCCGAACAGCAGTTCCTGGCCAAAGGTCAGATAGTGGCGATCTCGGTGATCAAGGGCGGTGTGCTGCAGGAAGGGCGGCTGCTCAAGGTCAAGGAGTGGATGCCGCGTGCCGAGGACATAGCACTGCTCGACAAGCCGGATCTGGTAGAGCTGTACCAACGTACTGAAAAGGCCATGTGGCGCGCCACACGGATCTGATCAAGCTGAACGGCGCCACGCAGCCCAGGCGGCTGCGTGGCGCCGACTATTGAGTAACTGTGGCATAGTAGGTTCATCAACCGACACAAGGATAGTTACCACATGATTGTCGTCCACCACCTGAACAACTCACGCTCGCAACGCATTCTCTGGCTGCTCGAAGAGCTGGGGCTGGAATATGAAGTCAAACGCTATGAGCGTGACCCCAAAACCATGTTGGCTCCGCCGGAGCTCAAGGCCGTGCATCCGCTGGGCAAGTCGCCAGTCATTACCGAGGGCGGTCTGACGGTGGCCGAGTCCGGCGCGATCATTGAATACCTGGTTGATACCCACGGCCATGGCCGACTGGCGCCCGAGCGTGGCAACCCTGATCGGCTGCGCTATACCTACTGGCTGCATTACGCCGAAGGTTCGGCAATGCTACCGCTGCTGCTCAAGCTGGTGTTCAACCGGGTCGAAACGGCGCCGATGCCGTTTTTCGTCAAGCCCTTTGCCAAGGGCATTGCCCGCCAGTTCAAGGGCAAGTTCGTTGAACCGCAGATCGTCCAGCACCTCGATTACATGAACAGCGAACTGGCCGCCACCGGCTGGTTTGCCGGGGCTGAGTTCAGCGCTGCGGATGTGCAGATGAGCTTTCCATTGGAAGCTGCAGCGGCGCGCGGCGGGCTGGATGAAAAATGGCCCCACCTGACCGCCTTTCTGCAGCGCATCCATGAGCGGCCAGCCTACAAACGCGCGCTGGAGCGCGGCGGTGAGTACGGCATCATCGGCTGAAAATGGCATAGAGCCATCATTTGTAACCGAGCTGTCATGTCAGTGCCATAAGATCGCCGAGGTCCAACTTCGGTGATCCTCTCCAATGAAAATCTCTACCCGTTTGATGCTCGGCGCTTCGTTGTTGACCGTTCTTGCTGTGGTGGTGTCTTCAGGCATTACCGGTTGGCAAGCGCTGGGACGCAGCAGCCAGGTGGTTGAAGACAGTGTCGAGATGCAGTTCCAGGCGGTGGCGGCGGGCAGGGCGACCAGTCTGCGGCTGCAACTACAGAGTCACCACGATCTTCTGCTCTCCACGGCGAATAACAGACTGACTCAGGAAGCTATCTACGGCTTCGTCAGGCCGTTCGTTTCCTACCGCTATGAAGTCCAGGCGCCGCCGCTGGAAGCACTGCAAGCGGGCATGAGTCAGTGGTACGAAAGCCAGTACCAGCCCCTTTATGCCTCCCGTACGCTGGACGACCAAGCGCCCTATCAAGAGTGGATTGAGCAAACACGATATGAAGGTTTGCTGATCCAGCACAACTACATGCGCGATAATCCCAACCCGGCTGATCAGTTGGACCAGATGGTCGACCGCGACGATGCGACCATCTACGGTCAACAGCACCGCATCTACCATGCCAGCTACCGGGAAATCGCCCAACGCTACGGTTACCATGACCTGATGCTGGTAGATGCGGCAAGCATGGATGTGATCTACAGCGTCGCCAAGGGGCCAGTGTATGGCACATCCCTGCTGAATGGCCCTTTTGCTGACTCGGCCCTGGCCAAGCTGATAACCGACATGCGCGAGCAGCCACAGGCGAATCAGTTCGGTGTATCGGATTTTTCACGCTTCAGCGGGCATTTTGATCAACACGTGGTGTTCTTCGCCGTGCCGGTATTTCATCCGGTCTACAGTCCGAACAAGCCGCTGGGCTTTCTCGTCGCACAACTGCCGGCTGAACGCTTCACCAGTATCATGACTGAGCAGGCCAACTGGCAGGCGATTGGTCTGGGTGAAACCGGCGATGCCTATCTGGTCGCTGCCGACGGGCGCTTGATAACCGAACCCCGAGCGATGTTCGATAACGCCGCGCAGACCCTGGCGACCCTGGACATGAATGCGCAGCAGCCAGGCGACATCCAATCCATGCAAGGCTATAAACAACTGAACGGGCGTTATCGTCTGAAGCATCCCCATCTCGATGCAGCCATTGCCGGGGGCAGCGGAATCGGGATCAGCAATGGGCTGCTGGGTAATCCGGTGCTGATGAGCTGGCAACCTTTCCAGTTGGGTGACCAGCCTTTTGCGCTGATAACCGAGCAGGCCCTGAGTGAAAGCCACGGCGCGGTGGATGGCCTGCGAGCGGATATTCTGATCGGCATAGGGGTTTCGGTCATCGTGCTGGCCGCCCTGGCAGCTCTGGCCAGTTGGTGGCTGACCCGTTTGATCACCAAACCCCTGGATGGCCTGGCCACAGCAGTAGGCCGAGTGGCGCGAGAGCGTGACCTGCGCATTCGCATGCCGGAGACGCGACGTGATGAGATAGGCCTGATGGCCGGGGCGCTCAATCAGCTGTTCGAGACCTTTGCCGGGCTGGTCGGCCGTATCTACCAGAGCGCCGAAGATACCGTGGCCGCCAGTGCGCGCAATGTCGGAATCAGCCAGGACTGCCAGGCCGCTGCGCAACGCCAGCAGACCGCATTGGCCGCAGTGGATGGCGAGTCAAAAGCGCTTCTTGAGGCCTTTGACCGTATCGCCATGCTGGTTGCCGAATCGGCTGAGCTGGCCCGCCAGGCGGACAGCAGCGCCAACCGGGGGCATACAGCAGTCGACAAGGTCAGTCGGCAGATTACCCAGCTGTCCGAGGAAGTAGGGCAGTCCTGCCAGAGTATGGCTGAGCTGCAGAAGGCCGCAGTCGATATCACCTCGGTACTGGACACCATCGAAAGTATTGCCGGGCAAACCAACCTGCTGGCCTTGAATGCCGCTATCGAGGCGGCGCGGGCAGGTGAGCAGGGTCGCGGTTTTGCCGTGGTGGCCGATGAAGTCCGGCGTCTGGCGCGCAGCACCCAGGACGCAACCGGCCAGATCCAGCAGATGCTCGACCGTTTGCGCCTGACGGTGTCTGATGCGTCCGCCGGACTCGAGCGCGAGCAGGCGAGTACCGCCCAGTGTCTGCAGGCATCAACTGACGCGCGGCTGCTGTTGGTCGCGATACTGGATCAGGTAGGCCAGATCAGCAGCGCCACTGGCGGTATCGATAGCGCCATCAAGGCGGAGAACAGGCGGGCGATCAGTATGGGTCATACTCTGGTTGAAATTCATCACGACTCCGAGGCTTCTGCCAAGGCCATGGAAAGCCTCGCAGCCATCGCCGAGGCGCAGAATCGCCTGGCGCTGGAGGGTCGCGCTGTGGCCTCTGCTTTTATCCTTTAGTTAGCACCTACGAACGCACTTGGCAAAGGTCTGTGACCTGCGTCGACCTGAACCCCGGCATGCTGGTGCTTCGGCCAAGCTCGATAGCCCGCAGACGGATTGCGCATCGGTTATCCGGGGCCGAGGGGCCGCATTCTCGTGCGCGGCGAGCCAAGCGTATGGATCATCCAGTCACTGGCGCCAATTGTCGGTGACTGAATGGTCGACAATCTCTACGGCTCCTTGGATACCGCCGCTTACCGACGCCTCTGCAGACCCGTCGGGGCAGGGCGGAAATTACGCAACACGCGTGATCTCCACTTTTGACGAAAATTATGCCACTGTCATTACTGAATTCAGCAACGGTGAAACCCCGCGTACTGGCGGCAGATGCAGACCTGGGTGCGCTACGCCGATGGCCGGAAAGTGTTGGCGGCGCATGTGAGCGTCGACCTCAGTACGCCTTGATAGAGCAGGTGATGCCATTCTGAAACCGCAGACGAACGCCCTGGCGCAGCAGATTTATTTGAGGTTGAAGCAGGAAATCTTCGACTACCAGTTGTTGCCGCATGATCGCTTTAGTGAGACCGAACTGGCAGCGCGCTATCAGGTCTCGCGCACGCCGGTGCGTGATGCGCTCTACCGACTTGAGCGAGAGGGTTATCTGGAAGTGGGTTTTCGCCGGGGTTGGACGGTCAAGCCACTGGATTTCGATCAGATTGACGAGCTATACGACCTGCGCGTGGTGCTGGAAAGCGTAGCCATCGAACGTTTGTGCGGCCTGCCGGATCTGGCCGGGGCGCTGGCGGAGCTCAATCGTATCTGGATGGTGCCGCCCGGGCAGCGTGAGCACGGCATGAAACAGGTGGCCGATCTGGACGAAGCCTTTCACTGCGGCCTGCTTGCTGCGGCTGGCAATCGCGAGATGATGCGTGTGCACTCCGAGTTCTGTGACCGTATTCGCATTGTTTGCCGCCTGGATTTCTACAAGAGTGCGCGCATCGAGGAAACCTACAACGAGCATGCACGGATTCTGATCGCACTGGCGGCGCGAAAGCGCGATGAAGCGCAACTGTTGCTGCGCTCGCATATCGAACAGAGCAAGATCGAAGTACGAAAAATCAGCCTGTCGATGCTGTCCAAGGCGCGCGACAGCTTGGGGCAGGTGTGATCAGCTCTATCGATAAGCAGTCACATTTTGCGCCACGGTACTGCAACCTTGAGGCAGTTTTTTGCTCAGTAGCCAACTGGCGGCTTGTTGATAATCACTCTTGTTTTTTTCTGCTCTGTTGAATAGAGTACTTTGCATACAAATAAAAACAATAGAGAAAGACCATGCCTCCTTCTGCGGAACAAGCCGCTCAGGCCCTGCGTGATATCGCTGCGATCAATGCGCGTGCCGCCGGCTTTCAGGACTATCAGGCAGAATCCAACCAGCTGATTCTGTGGGGTGGCATGCATGTTGTCGCCTTCGTTCTTACCGCACTCTTTCCCACCTTCGCGTTGTTTATCTGGGTCCCCCTGATTCTGTTGGCCACGGCCGGCGGCTGCATGCTCGCCGTGCGGGCAGCACCTCATGTGCAAGGCATCGTCTGGCGCTATCTGGTGCTGATCGGCAGCATCCTGCTATTTCATGTGCTGATAAACACCATCATGTGGCCTGTGTCTGCCCAACAGGCAACCCTGGTGGCGCCACTGCTGGTCTGTACCCTCTATGTGTTTCGCGGTGTGCATCTGCGACCGCGCTATCTGCTGATCGGTGTCTTGGTTGCGACGCTCTGCCTGTTTGGCTATGCGTTTTTCTCTGCGTTTTTCTGGTGGTGGATGGCCTTCGCCTACGGCGGGATATTTGTGCTGTTCGGACTCTGGTTGAGGCGCGCCTGAGATGCAGACCCCCGACGAAATCATCCATCAGCCGGTGCGCCTGAAGATCATGGCTGCGCTCAATACGCTGCTGCCTAACCAGTGGCTGGAGTTCGTCGCGCTGCGTGCCATCGTCGATACCACCGACGGCAATCTGGGCGCGCACCTGCTGACGCTGGAAGGCGCGGATTATGTACGTATCAAGAAAGATTTTGCTGGCCGAAAACCACGCACCCGCGTTTGCCTGAGTGCCAGTGGCCGGGAAGCCTTTGCGCGCTATGTAGCCACGCTGCACGCCATTCTGACAATAGATTCACTGGAGCAGGCCCAGGCCCACTCCAATAACACGCCCAACAATAAACAATAATCGGGGTTTACATGGATATGCGATCAATAGGCTTTCACTCGTCACGCTGGCAGACACGTCTACGCATGCTGGCACTACTCGTGTTGATGGGCCTCACCGGCATGACTGCCAGCCTGGTCATGGCCCAATCGACTGCCCAGGAGGCGGCCGAGCCGGCCCCCGTGCAGACTGCGTCAAACCAAGCTGTTGCGGCATCGGCTCTGCCCGCGACCAATGAACGCTTCGGGGTGCGCGAGATGTTTGAACAGGCCGACCTGGTGGTCAAGGCGGTCATGGTGTTTCTGGTGCTCTGCTCACTGCTGACCTGGGCGGTGCTGGTGGAGAAGCTCATCGTATTTGGCCGGGCACGGCGGGCCAATCAGCGTTTTCTACAGAGCTTTCGTAGTCAGGATGCAGAGGCATTACAAGCCCAGGCCGATGAAAGCTCGATGGGCCGGATGTGGCAGGTTGCCCAGGCAGAAGTGACGCACTTCGGCCGCGGCCGCCAGGCCGATGCGGATCAGATCAATCGACTGCTGCAGCGTATGTCCCTCACCGCCAGTATCGTCCAGGAAAAGGATCTGGCCAGACTCGGCAGCATGATGGGTGTGTTGGCGACCATTGGCGCAACGGCGCCCTTTATTGGTCTGTTCGGTACTGTGTGGGGCATTCTGAATAGCTTTGCCAGCATCGCCACCATGAAGTCTGCCAGCCTGGCCATTGTCGCACCCGGTATCGCCGAGGCACTGTTGGCGACTGCGCTGGGGCTGTTTGCGGCAATACCGGCGGTGATGATCTTCAACAAGTTCGCCCGCGACATCAATGGTTTCGTTGGTGGGCTGGACAATTTCTCAGCGGAGATGATTGCCGATGTGTCGCGCAAGCTGGATGAGGTCAAGTAACCATGGGCATCCAGTTCAACTCAGGCCCGATGGTCAAGCGACACAACTACCAGCAAAACGCAGAGATGAATATCACGCCCTTTGTGGATGTGATGCTGGTGTTGTTGATTATCTTCATGGTCGCCGCCCCGCTGGCAACAGTGGATGTGCCGGTCGATCTGCCCAGCAATTCAGCCACTGCCAGCCCACCGCCAACTGACCCGGTGTATGTCAGCGTTCAGGCCAATGGTCTTTTGTTTGTGCAGGAGCAGGAGGTATTACTCAGCGAGCTGCCCGGACTGGTGCAGGGCCTTACCGCCAGCGACACACAGACCCGACTGTTTTTGCGCGGTGACCAGGCAGTGGATTACGGCACGCTGATGCGGGTCATGAATACATTGCAGAAGGCCGGATACACGCGCATCAGTCTGGTCGCCTCGGAAGAGCTTGAGCCCTGATGAGTAGCCCGACAACACAGATGACATGGTCGGGCAGGCTGCTGGTCATTCTGGTTTCTGTGCTGGCCCACGCCGCCCTGTTCGCCTGGCTGCTAAGCGGCCGACTTTCGCAGCCTCTGGTGCTCGAAGAGCCGATGATGGTGGCGGTAGAACTGGTGCAAATGCCACCTGAGCCTGAGCCAGTTCCTGAGCCCGAACCTGAACCTATCCCGGAGCCAGAACAGATAACGGAACCCGAACCAGAGCCTGAGCCGGAAATCGTTCCCGAGCCGACGCCTGCACCTGCTCCGCCCCCACGGCCAACACCACCGGCGCCCCCGGCTGCGCCCAAGCCGAGCGGGCCGCCAGTCCATTCGTTTGGTGCCAACACTCAGTTTGCGGCACCGCCAGCGCCGCCCGCAGACGCGCCCACACGGGCCATGATGGCGCCGTCGGGGTATGCCGATACGGTGAAAAATCAGGTAATTGCGCAGATCAAGCGTCCGGATGGTGCGGTATACAAACCGCCGCCGGGCTACCGCGGCGACCCCAACGACTTCAAGCGCCAGTGCTATATCCCTTACCAGATCACGGTGGATGCTCAGGGCCGCATGCTGTCCTACGAAATTGATCGTTGTGGCGATGAGTTGCTGGACGCCGCGGCCGAACAGGCCATACGTCAGGCCGGGCCTTTCCCGGCACCGCCGGCGGGTGGTGCGGCGCAGTACACCATTTATGGCACGGCCATTTTTATAAAATGAATTCAATCAGGAGCTGCTGATGAGCGTCTCGTTTTGCTTCAAACCCGCTGCGCCGGCTGCGCTGGCTGTCCTGATTGCCGGCTGTGCCGCGCCGGTCTCCGGCCCGGTGGCCTTCCATGACACCCAGCCGCGCCTCGCGCAGACCCAGGCCGAAACACGCGCAAGCTTTGAGTGTGGTGGAGCACTGCCGGCAGTTCATCGGCAGATCTGTGCCAGCGAGGCGCTCTCAGCCCAGGACAAGCAACTGGTTGAGCTCTATCGCCAGCGTGCACAGAGTCTGGATACCGCCGGCGGGCTGTTGCTGGAGGCCAACCAGCGCCAGTGGATGCTCAGCCGCGCCGCCTCGTGCGGGCTGGATAACCAGACCGGTACCGAGATCCGAGCCAATCCGAGTTCGATAGCCTGCCTGCAGCAGGCCTATCGTGAGCGTACTGCGCAGCTTGAAGCCGTCACCTCGGCAAGCCCGCCGAGCAGAGGTGCTCTGGGCGCGCATGCTTATTGCTCCTATGTCGATTACCGCCTGGCAGACAGCCGCGAGCCGGCAATGTGCTCGCAGCTCGCGCAGCAACTGAACGATGATCTTCGCCGTGAGGGTCTGCCCAATCCGGCAAGATTACCCGGAACCAGGATGCTTGCAGGCAGTAACAGTACTTCCGCAAACACCACGCTGGAAGGCCAGGAAATTCGCGTTGATCTTTACAACGCCGGACCCTATGCCGGTTATCAGACCCGCGCCCGCGGTTTGTTGATCAACGGTCAGCCGGTAATGGACGACCGCACCTTGCCACGCTGGGTTGCTGAACTACCCAATTACGGCGGCAGAGCCTACGCCTCTTCCTCGCAGACTGGCGATTACGGCTCCATCGATGTATTCCAGCGCGAGGGCAGGACCCTGGTGTTGGTCAATGAGACCTGGGGGTTTTATTCCCCCGCAGCCCGAGGCGAATCGGCGTTCAGCGGCCTTTATCAAGTCTCGGGCCAAAGCCTGCAGCCATTGTGTCTGTTGCAGACTTATCTGACACCGCCGCGCACCAATACCCTGGCTGGCATGCCCATCTACGCCGAGTTGGAAGCACAGCTCAATACCATCGCCGGCGACCCGTTGCCCGGCTACGCGCAGCATGAACGCCGAGATAATTTTCAGAGCTGGAAAGAGCGCCAGTGGACACTGCTGAATCTGCCGCTGCTGGGCGCAGACGCGCTGTCTCGCTATAACCGCGAAGCGGCGGTTTACCAGCGCAACGATCAAGCGCTGGACGCGTTCTTCAACTGGTCTGAACGTAATTTGAGCAACAAGACGCTTTATCGCAAGGTCATGCCCATGCTCCAGCCGGCCCATCAGGAATTGAGCCAGATGTTTGCCGCGCAGGGCTTGAATGCGGCCCAGAGCCAGGCTGCCGCGGATCTGTTGTTCCACGAAACACTCGCCAGAAGCATGGAAAACCTGGCCGCGCCGGCGGACGTACCGGAGGCACCATTGATCGCTACCGGTGATCGGCCTCGCTACGCCATTGCACCTGCCGCTGGCGTGCTTGAGCAGGGCAGGCAGTTCGCGACCTTGTACAGCGTTCTGTTGAATGACGCGCCGACCAATGTGATCAGCGATTTCATTGCCTATGAGACCGACGCCTTTGCCGACCAGCGGGGATTAGGCCCGGATCAGAGCCCCGCATTGATGGCCGCTGTAGCGAGCCCGGCGAGTATAGATCTGTTGCTGCAGCAGGGGTTTTCCGTGAATGCCGCCAACCAGTGGGGAAAGACGCCTTTGATGACGGCCGCCGAGTTGAATTTGCTGCCTGCCGCTCGCCGTCTGATTGAAGCCGGTGCCAATGTGCACGCACAAACTCGCCCGGTGCCTTTTGCTGGTGTGGGCGGCCCTGATCGTCAACAAGCTCAGGCGGGGCGGAGCACGGCGCTGTTGATGGCGGCGACCCACGCCGATGTTGCCATGATTGATCTTTTGACCGGTGCCGGTGCCGCTGCACAGGCCTGGGATGGTTACCACCAGCAGGTCTGCGCTGCGCTGGATGCCAACCGTCGGTTGTCGGATGCAGAGCGCGCCCGGGTAAAAGGCCCCTTGTGCGCCAGTGTCTACACACCGCCGCCGCCCTCCCAGCAAGTGGTAGTCGATATCCGCGCGGGAGATACCCTAGTACTCCGGGACGATGGCGTGGATTATCGCATTCGCCTGGTTGAGAGGCCTGCGCAGTCGCTGTTTGGGCGCCATATGCAATTAACCCCCGAGCGGCTGCGTAATGATATGGGCGGTATTGCTCGGCAGGTGGGCATGTCCGCAGTGCGCCGCGGCAAGATGCAGATTGTCGGGCCACTGACCCTGGCTATAAACGATATGAGTGCCATGACTGAAACTCAATTGCCGATGCTGGTCAGCTTTCCAGTGACAACCGTCGGGGCGGCAAACGTGGCCGGCTATGTTGTCGAGAACAGGTCGGCTCAGCAAGTATTGAGCGTTATTCATGACCCGGAAAAAGCGGATGTGGAGAGCACCTGGCGGTCATTATTCAGCGCAGCGCTGACCCAGGGCTTTACACCGTCGCAGCAAGGCTATGTGGTCATTCACACGCGTGGCGTACCGCGAACTGAATATCAGTTGGTGGTGTCTGAATAGTGGTTAGCGCATGGGGCTGTTAGTATGAGTGCGATAACAGCCCCATTACTGAAGAGAACGAAAGCGCCATGCGCCTGAAAAAATGTGTTTTAGCTGGAGGTTTATGCGCGCTGCTGGCCGGGCTGACAGCCTGCGCGACACCTCTGCCGCAGCACGATATGCCGCCCAGTTATGCGATCGATGTGCCCGCCCAGGGCCTGCTGAACACCTACATGCGGCAACAGCCGGCAGATGATCTGCAGATGTCGGGTTTTTACATGCTTGATCGCGGTGTCGACGCGCTGTCCGCGCGCTTGCAGCTTATCGATATGGCGCAGACCAGCATTGATCTTCAGTACTATATATACAGCGGTGACGTGACCGGTGGCTTGATCGCTGACCGGTTGCTGGCTGCCGCGGATCGTGGCGTACGCGTCCGTATTCTACTCGACGATATCGGCAACAGCATGTCGGACAAGGCTGTAGCGACGCTGGATATGCACGAGAATATCGAGTTGCGCCTGTTCAACCCGGTCAGTGTGCGTCATACCTGGTTCAAGCTGCCAAGCAAAATAGTGGAATTCGGCCGGATCAACAACCGCATGCACAACAAGCTGCTGGTGACCGACAATCTGGCGATGATTACCGGCGGACGCAATATCGGTGACGAGTATTACGCCCTCAGTGAGCTGGATTTTCAGGATATCGACCTGCTGGGGATCGGTCCGATCAGCCGTGAAGCTTCCGCCAATTTCGATGATTTCTGGAATAGCCCGAATGCGATACCCGCCAGCGTTCTGTATGAGGATGCTGAAGTGCGGACCCTGGACCGTATGCGTGAGGGCCTGGCATCGCACCGTGAAAAGCAGGCGCAACGGCCCTATATCCAGGCAATGGAGAAGGAGAGTTTCAGCCGTGATCTGACGGAAGGCAGGTTGAAGCTTTACTGGGGCCGCTCCGACTGGCTGGCCGATCCGCCGGTCAAGGCCGATGCGCAATCCGAACAGAACGAAGTACCCTATCTGGCGCGGATTCTGGCCAATCACCTGCGCGACGTGGAATCAGAGCTGCTGATCAAGTCGGCTTATCTGATACCCGGTGACCGGGGCGTCGAACTGCTAGGCAGTGTAGTAGAGCAGGGCGCCGACGTGTGGATGCTGACCAATTCCCTGGCCACCACAGACGTGCTGGCGGTGCACAGCAGCTACGCCGCTTACCGAGTGCCGATGCTGAAAAACGGCATACGCCTCTGGGAACTGCAGCCCATGGCCGCCAAGCAGGAGCGCCCCAATACCTTTATCAGCGACTCGGTGGCGAGCTTGCACGCCAAGAGCTTCGTGTTTGATCGCTACAAGCTGTTTGTTGGGTCAATCAATCTGGATCCGCGCTCCATTACCCTGAATACCGAAGCGGGCGTGATGGTCTATCAGAAGGAACTGGCCGAGCGCATGGCTGATCTGTTCCACCGCTGGACCGCTGATGATTACGCCTTCGAGCTGCGGTTGGGCGAGGGCGATGAACTTCAATGGCATGCCGAGGGCCAGCAATGGGACCGCGAGCCTGAAGCGGGCAGAATGCGCCGATTCATGGCCTGGATGCTCGACTGGTTACCGATCGAAGACCAGCTATAAGGTCTCGACTGCCCCATCAGATCGGCCTTTCAGGGTGCCGCTGCCAGGCACCTTGGTTCCGCTCTGCAATTGGGTGGCGGAGACCACCTTTTGCGGGTAAACCCGGTCAGCCTGTACTGCATTGGCGGACATGAGTGTGGCGGTGATGGTGAGTGGCAGCATGTACATGCGCATGGAGTAGCCTCGCTGGCGTTAACAAGAATTAATCTCATCAACAGGCTAGCACCGGGTATTGTTGATAACAAGCCGCGTTTGGGAATTATTTTTATTTAGCGCTTGAGGGATGTTTGCAGTGCTGGCAAGGTGCGGCTAAAGCAGCGGGCTCATAAAGAACATCATCCGCTCCATCATGCGAGCCGGCCGGCCGCGCTGCTGCCATTGCTCAAGGTCAACCGGCGTGCAGCTGTTCAAATACGATTCCAACAACGCCTTGATCCCTGTGCAGCTATCGTGGCCAAACAGCGCTACTGTCAGTTCAAAATTCAGCTGCAGGCTGCGGATATCCAGGTTCAGACTGCCAACCAGGGCCAGCTCGTCGTCCATCAGCATCGCCTTGGTATGCAACAAGCCGCCCTCGAATTGCTGAATGGTCACACCCGCTTCCAATAGCAGCTCGAAGTAGGAGCGACTGGCCCAGCCAACCATTACTGAATCATTGTGTTTGGGCAGTAGCAAGGTGACTTCCAAACCTCGGCGCGCCGCTTGGCATAATGCTTCGAAAATGGCTTCAGAAGGCACGAAATAGGGCGTGCTGATGACGATACGGTGGTTGGCGCGGTAAATGCTCGACAGCACCGCTTGACCAATCAGGTCTTCACCCACGCCCGGCCCGGAGGGGATGATAGACAACCACTGATTGCACTGATCCGGCGCTGGATAGTAGTCAGGCAGGTTGCGCTGCCCCGTTTCCACTTCCCAGTCCCAGGCAAATACCTTGGCCAGGCCCGAAGCTGCCTGACCGTCCAGGCGCAGCATTACATCGATCCAGGGACCGGATTTGGATTTTCGCTTGAATACCAGCGGGTCGGCCATGTTCATCGAGCCAGTAAAGGCAATGCGGTCATCGATGATCAGTAGCTTGCGATGCATACGCAGGTCTATGCGCTGCGCCAACGCGCGCAGCAACTTGACGGGCAGGGCAGGTACCACTTCGATCCCCGCGTCGACCATTGCCTTACGCCATTTCGAACGAAAAAATCGTCGGCTGCCGGCGTGATCAATCAGCACGCTGACCTTGATTCCCCGCTGACTGGCGGCGATCAGTTCATTGGCTACATCGTCAGCTCTGCCGCCCGGATGCCAGATATAAGTTTCCACGCGGATGCTCTCGCGGGCCTGGCGTATGTCTTCGATAATCTGATTGAAGATCGTCTCCGGTGACTTCAATACCTGCATCCGCGAGTAACCCAGCGTACCCAGCCCCATTCGCGAGGCCAGCAACTGGTGCACTGCCAGCGCCAGATGCCCGCCGGGCATGGGGATGCTGTCGACGTCGAAACGGCTGTTGAGGTTATCCAGGTAGGGCTCGATCATCGACTGGGCGCGGGCGGCCCGTTTGCGTCCCAGGTTCAGCTCGCCAAGCAAGAGATAGAGGATAGCGCCAACCAGCGGCAGGATATAAATCACTAGCAACCAGGCCAGCGTGCCGCTGACGGGGCGCCGATAGATGACAACACGTATGGTGACAGCGGCGGTCAGAAGCCAATAGAGCACGGCTGGAATGAAGCCGATAATATTTTGCAGGTTATCCATCGGGATCCGTATTGGTGCCTTGCCCAGCGTTATCAGATGGCCAATCTAACAGGCTTTAGGTAGGCTTGTAAGTATCTGATCCAAAGAGAGAACATCCATGCTGCCTTTTACCCTGGTAGGTCGCCTTCGGTACATTCTGGAGCGGCAGTTGGTCAAGGGCGCGCATTATCAACTGATGGTGGTGGCCATTTTTATCGGCCTTATCTCTCTGGTCGGCGGTTGGCTGGCATGGCCCTCCGCTGCCGCAGATATGCCGTTGGCGGATTCGGTCTGGTGGGCATTTCTCCGGCTTACTGACCCAGGCTACCTGGGCGATGACGAAGGTACCTGGCGGCGGATAGTGTCCACCGCGCTGACGGTCATGGGTTACGTGGTGTTCATGGGCACCCTGGTGGCGATCATGACGCGCTGGCTGATCAGCAGCATGGCGACGCTGGAGCAGGGGCTGACGCCAGTGACCATTCGCAATCACGTGGTCATCCTCGGTTGGACCAACCGCACAGTGCCCCTGATCAGGGAAATCCTGGATACCACCGGTGGCATCCAGCGGCTGTTGCTCGCCCGCGAAACCAAACGCGTACGCCTGGTTATCCTCGCCGACGAGGTCAATGCCGAGCGTATGCAGGAGCTGCGCGACGAACCCGGCATCGGTCGACATGGGAAACATATCATCCTGCGTTCAGGTACTGCTTTGCAGCCTGAGGCATTGCACCGTGTAGCCTGCATGCAAGCCGCTGTAGTGATGATCCCGGGCCGCTCACAAGGGGGCAGCGATCTGGTTACTGGCGACATGGAAACGATCAAGGCCCTGCTCACCCTGCAGGCCCACGCCCACCTGACCAAGCAGCCGCCACCCTATGTCGTCGCCGAGATAGAAGACGTGCGCAAGGTCAATATCATGCGCCGGGCTTACAAAGGCCCCATCGAAATCCTCGCCAGTGACGCCATTGTCGCCAGGGTGATGGCGCAGTCCATTGTTCACCCCGGATTGCCCGAGTTCTTTGGTGAAGTCATGTCGGTGCACGAAGGCAACGAGTTCTATGTGCGTTCCAGCGATGGTTGTCAGGGCATGACGCTGGCTGCAGTAGCTGCTGCCTGCCCAGCCGCTATCGTTTGCGGCATCATGCGGCCAGATGGCGAGCAGTGGCAGTCCATGCTTAACGCGCCGTCCAATACTGTCGTCGCGCCCGGGGACAAACTGGTGATGCTCGCTCGAGGTTACGCCGATGCCGATCCGGTGCAGAAAACGACTCAGCGATTGCGTTTATTGGAACGCCCTGAGGTCAAACACGCGCCGGTGACGCATACAATCCGGCAGGAGCTGCGGGTCTTGATCCTCGGTTGGAACAATCGCCTGCCGGCGCTGATTGACGAGCTTGCCTCCTACAGCCCCCAGCGTTTTCGTGTGCAACTGCTGTCGACTCTGGAAGAAAGCCGCCAACGGGAAGCGATGAGCCGTTACAGCGACAGAACCGCGCTCGTAGAGTGCGAGCACATGCAAGGCGATTTCATGCTGGAAGGCTTGCTTAAACCCTTGCTGGCTCGGGAGTGGGACAGCATCCTGCTGATTTCGAGTGATCAGCTCGGATCCGGCGAGGAAGCAGATGCACGGGCCATGGTCGGCTATATGGTCGTGGATGAACTGCTCAAAGGCCGGGCCAAGAAGCCACAGCTGCTATTGGAGCTCAGCGACCCCTCGAATGAAGCGCTGGTGGCACGCAACCGAGGTGAGTGCATTATCAGCCCGATGATCCTCAGCCACTTGATGGCACAAATCGCCCAGCGCAGGGAGCTGAGCCTGGTCATGGAGGATCTGTTTACCGCAGGCGGTCCGGAAATTCTCTACCGCTCGCAAACGGATTATCCGATGCACAGCGTGAACAATTTTGCGGACCTGGAAGCAGTGGCTGCGCTCAAGGGCGAGACCGCAATGGGGGTTTACCGTCATGAACCTGATGATGCCGGCCGACGGCTGCAGCTCAATCCTGCCCGGGATATTCCGCTGAAACTGCAACCCGGTGACCAACTGGTCGTACTCTCGACCATCGCCATCGATTGAAGGCGCTGCGTAGCGTTATAGACAATTATCCGGTTTGGGCAGCCCAGCAATCTTGCTGGCCAGTTTCGCCGGGCTGCCGGGAAACAATTGCAGAAGATAGAGGCTGGTGCCCTTGTCGGCGCCCAATTGCTGGCCGATGTACTTCACCAACGGCCGCATTGCCGGTGATAGCTGGTATTGCGCATAGAACTGCCGCAAGGCTCTGATCACCTCCAGGTGCGCCGTGCTCAGTTCGATTCCTTCCCTTTCGGCCAGTACCTGGGCCACGGGTTCGGTCCAGTCATCCAGATCCAGCAGAAAGCCTTCCTGGTCCAGCGCGATGCTCAAGCCACCCACCTGCATGTTCTGGCTCACCAACTGACTACCTTGCTGTATTCCGCACAGAGACTAACCATGGCGTCGTAATCCACAACCTGTACTCGAGCGGGCAGGTCGTCAAGCGCGAGACCACGGGCCTGGATATCCGACTCCAGCGCATACAGCTGCACTGAGTTTGGCAGCAACTCAAGGCGGCTAGCGTATGGTGACTGGGGCAGTAGCGCGTAGACCGCTTCTTCGATGAGCAGCAGACCCTGTTGGCTGGCCAGTACACGCAGACAACTGGCAAAACGGTTGTCGGTCTGGGGTGAATGTCTGAGGATATGCAGCATGTGGTTCTACCTTGCCTTAATGCACTGATTCATGGCGATACTCATATCGACGCTTATGTCGACGCTGAAGCTTAAATTGACACGACCTGATCATAATGCTCAATCAGGCTGGCAATCTCTGCGCTGTCTACCGCGCGTGCCTCCAACAGGCACTGGCGGGGGCTGACGCCACGTTCTGTCATCGAGTGCTGGCAAACCATAACATCATCCACACCGTAGAGCTCCAGCGCCTGCAGGTTGGCCGCCAGGGATTTCTGACCGGCCGCTTTGGCGTCCTGGCCGCGGAGCAATTGCAGCACACCATCGTCCATGAACAGCAACCCGGTGGGCACGCCAAAGGCGGCTGCCGCCAATGTCAGATCAAGCGCCTCACGGGCAGCCAGGCGGGCAGGGGGGTGACGGCTAATAATCAGCAGGCTCTTCATTTCAGGCACCGAAGGTAATGGCGCGATCGGCCGTTTGCAACGCATCAACCCACTGCCCAAGCCCGGACAGATCATAGGGCTGACCGGTGTTGGCGACTGGCTTATGCCAGCGCTTGGCTTCTGCCTCGTTGAGTACTCCACGGCGCAACGCGGCCGCGATACACACCACAGCGTCAAGCTGCTCCTTGATAATAAACTCCCGCCACTGGGCCGAAATATCCTGCTCATCCTGGGGCTGAACGCCGAGCGCCGACGCAATATGCACCGCATCTCGGTAGAAAAACAGCCGTGAGATGGAGTGCCCTGAGCGAATCACCGCGCGGGCAAACTCCAGCGCAGAGCGCGCCGCAGGATCCTGGGGGCCAGCTAGCAAGGTAATGGCAAAGTTCATGGCTGCCTTCTCAGTAATGAAAAAGGCCCGCATCAGCGGGCCTTGATTATGAGCGCTTCCGCGATCAATCCTCGCCGAAGATGCCCAGCAACTGGAGCAGGCTCAGGAAAATATTGTAGATGGAAACGAACAGGGTAATCGTCGCCATGATGTAGTTATCTTCACCACCGTGGATGATCGAGCTGGTCTGGTACAGGATGATGGCTGAGGAAAACAGCACGAAGCCTGCAGAAATCGCCAGGGACAGACCGCTGATGTTCAGGAAGAAGCTCGCTACCACTGCGCACAGCAGTACCACAAACCCGGCCATGATAAAACCGGACAGGAAGCTGAAGTCCTTGCGAGTCAGGATCGCGTAAGCGGACAGGCCGAAAAACACCATCGCGGTCATGCCCAGAGCCATAGCCACCAGCGAGCCACCGTTAGGCAGCGACAGGTAGGCGTTCAGAATCGGGCCTGTGGTGTAACCCAGAAAGCCGGTAAACGCGAAGGTCAGTACCAGACCCCAGCCGGAGTTGCGCATCTTGGAGGTCGCAAACAGCAACCCGTAGAAGCCGACCAGAGTGATGATCAGGCCGGGGTGCGGCAGGTTCAGGCTCATGGAAATGAAAGCGACGAGGGCGCTGAACGCTAGCGTCAGGGCCAGGAGGCTATAGGTATTGCGAAATAGCTTGCTGACTTCGGCTTCATTGACGCCCGTATGTTGCAGCGTAGTTTCGCGGTTTTGCATGTTCATCGTTGACGCTCCGGTAATGGCAAAAAGGATGATCCTTCACTATGCATCCGATAATACCTGTTCAATGCGTCAAATCAAGGTTTTACGACAACCGAATCATGTCGATTTGCAACCTTACCCATTGACTAGCCAGAACTTTCCGGTAGTATTGCCGGCCGTGGAGGGATGGCAGAGCGGTTGAATGCACCGGTCTTGAAAACCGGCGTAGGTTAATAGCCTACCCAGGGTTCGAATCCCTGTCCCTCCGCCACACAACGTTTAGAATCAATGACTTACGCGAGATATTGGTTCTTTGCCAACATAAGCCCCAACAAACCAACATCGGTTATTGGGGCTTTTTTGGTTCTGCGATTCAGAGAATACCTCTGCGATGCCGTGATCGGGAACGGATTACCTTGGTCGAAGATGGACGGCCACCTTTACTCGGGTCCCTCTTCAATTTCAAAGGAGGGAGCCAGTCCTTCGTCTTACCTAACGCTTCCACTAAAATGATTAGGGTGCGTTCATAGTCCACGACAGTGGCGGGGCTATACTGAGCCAAACCTTCGTTTCTGACGTGCTGCAGATGCTTTAGCCTGATTTGGTCTAGCCGGTGAATCTCTGGAAATTTTTCGCTGATAATCCTACATATCGTTTTCAGGCGCCCGATGACTTTCTTGTTCGTGACTTGCGAAGACTTGGGATCGAAGCGTAGCCTCTGGGTAATTAAACTGATGTTCATTAATACCCACCCACGTAGCCGCTGGAAACCTGTATCCTCCCATGGCCCAAAACTCGAGCCACTTCCGCTCTAGCTTTTTTGTCCAGGTCTCGAGGTACATGAACACCACTCATGGGTAATACGCCGGTGATCGACTGATATACGTCTGCTGCAAACGCGGCGCGGAGCTCACGATAGCTGACCACCCCAAACGAACGCAGGACGCGACGGCACCGGTTCAGCTCGCGCTGGTAAAAAACCTTTACTGTTTCAGTTTTATCTAGCAGGCATCGAGATCCGATGGGACGAGTATGCAATGCGAAACCGAGTGCTTCCAGGCGCTGAGGCGTCGATAAAATCCAGCGATCAGGACTTTTGCGGCCCCCTTTGCAGCCTTCAAGAATCCATGCTCGGCCTGTCTCGAGTATCTCCCGTTGCATCCGTTGCAGATCCTGCAGCATCGCTTCCTGAGCGCGCATCCCCCAACACCTTGCCAGCAGTACAACTGCCGCGCCTCGGCGATCCCCTGCACTCACCATTCTTGCTGCCGCCTGGGTGACCGAACGTTGATCGGCTTGCGCTGGGATCTCTCTGACAAATTTCCGGTTGGCAGCCAACGCCTGAAGAGCTGAAATTTCCGCTTTCATGTCCCCGCGCATCGCATACAGCGCAGTATTCGCGGTCGAGACGAGATTGTGGGCGTACGCCACGGAAATCGGCTTATCAATAGCACCGTCTGGCCAAACATACTCACCTTGCAATCGAGCTTTCAGGTATCGCCCGTAGGCGTCGAGCACGGATTGCGTAATCAGTCTTGCATCGAAAACGCCCTGTCTCATACAGTATCGAGCAAATATCCGCACCCGATATTGGTGAGCCCTACGGGTCCCGTAGTGGTTTTTGTCGCCATAAAAAGCTGTTAGCGCCTGGCACAGGGCATACCTGAGCTGCCGCCCATAACCAAAATTGACTTTACTGCATGGTTTCTGAGTTTTCTTCATATCCGTTACCTGTAATTGTGGTTGTTACAGCGCTGCGTGGCGGCCTCTCCGGTTCGGGGAAAGTAACTACGCCACGCCCGTGTCCCTGCCCCTGACCGGAGTAAGATTTTTAACCATCAGAGAAACCTCTTAGGCGGGTGGACTACGTCGTGTGCAGCTGCGAGCACGGTTGAAATCTGCTGCGCCGTGAACCGGTCTCTGAGTCGAAACCGCGGGGCAAAGGCGGGCGCTTTATCATTGCGCCTGTGCAACAGAACGGGGGGCCAGATGGACCTGGCAGAATTTGGCTAAACCGTCCCGGCATGCTGGGTTGAAAACCCAGTGGAAGCCCGGCCGGGGCAGTTTTGTCCGAGTTTTGTCCGGTAGTGGTTCGGAACTTTTGTGCAAGGTACTGATTTTAGATGTTTTTATCTTTTTCATTGGTTGCATCTCTTAAACGTGCGCGCAATTTAAAAAAATCCGCTGCGTTGTCCAATCACACGCTGCGGAGGTAGTTAACTTGGCCATTCAGGCCGTTGGGATGCTGCGACTTTCGGCGTCCAGCTCACCCTCGATTCAGGGGTTCCCTCGGATCAATATCGAGGGGGTAAGGGAGGAATTCGGGCCCACGACGGGGCCACGCTGCAGCCCTCTTTGAGCGCTGCAGCAGTTGGATAGACTCTGCGTTGATGCAGAGCAATTCGGTGAAGGTGGCCCGGGAGGCCATTACATGCTGCTGCTTAACGAGCCCAGCTCGCTCGTCAGACACGATCGCCTGAAGACGGAGTAATTTTCACAGCGGACTCGGATGGCGAGCGTTGGGTAAATGCGGTATTTCGCGATTTAGTCGGGGATGTTGTGAATTTCTACCTTTTTTCGGCAGGTTCAGATCTCGACAGGTGATACGTTCCCATTCTGCGAGATTCTATTCATAGCATCAGAACTAAAAATAGCGAATACCATGGTTTCCGATCGTGCAGATCTAGTGCGCGATGGACGAAACAGCTAAGTGCCAGCAATTGTCAGCTACCGAAGAGATATCGGTACCAATACTACTAAATAACGAACCCCACCCTGCCAAGGAGGCATACCCGGGGTGCCTCTGTTGTAATTAGTATCGTTACAAGACTTGGCTCGCGAGGGGTCAGGCAACGTGCAGAGGATAACAATCATGATTTATGCAAATCCCGGAGCTCAGGGCTCTGTCGTGTCTTTCAAGGAGCGTTACGGTAACTTCATCAATGGTGAATTCGTCGCGCCGGTCAAGGGGCAGTATTTCACCAACCTGTCGCCGGTAACGGGTGGGGCCATCTGTGAGATTCCCCGCTCGACCGCCGAGGATATCGACAAGGCGCTGGATGCTGCCCACGCTGCCAAGGCTGCCTGGGGCAAGACGTCGGTTCAGGCCCGCGGCAACATCCTGCTGCAGATTGCGGACCGCATCGAACAGAATCTTGAAAAGCTGGCCGTTACCGAAAGCTGGGATAACGGCAAGGCCGTGCGTGAAACCCTGAATGCGGATATCCCGCTCGCCGCCGACCATTTCCGCTATTTCGCTGGCTGTATTCGTGCCCAGGAAGGGACCCTGGCAGAAATCGACGAACACACCACCGCCTATCATTTCCATGAACCCCTGGGCGTGGTCGGCCAGATCATTCCCTGGAACTTCCCGCTGCTGATGGCGGCCTGGAAGCTCGCGCCGGCGCTGGCGGCGGGTAACTGCGTCGTTCTCAAACCGGCAGAGCAGACGCCGCTGGGCATCCTGGTCCTGATGGAAATCATCGGTGATCTGTTGCCACCGGGCGTTCTCAACGTGGTCAACGGTTACGGCCGTGAAGCTGGCGAAGCACTGGCCACCAGCAAGCGCATCGCAAAGATTGCCTTCACCGGCTCCACACCGGTTGGCAGGCACATCATGCACGCTGCTGCCGAAAATATAATTCCCTGTACTGTCGAGCTCGGTGGCAAGTCTCCGAACATATTCTTTGCCGACATCATGCAGGCCGAAGAGACCTTTATCAGCAAGGCGGTCGAAGGTCTGGTCCTGGCGTTCTTCAATCAGGGCGAAGTCTGCACCTGTCCGGCACGGGCGCTAATCCAGGAATCCATGTACGAAGACTTCATTGCCCTGGCGATCAAGCGCACTCAGAGCATCAAGCGTGGCAATCCCCTCGACACGGAGACCATGGTCGGCGCTCAGGCATCCGAGCAGCAGTTCGACAAGATCCTCTCCTACATGGAGATCGCCCGCCAGGAAGGTGCCGAATTCCTGATCGGCGGCAGTGCTGAAAAACTCCACGACAGCATCAATAACGGTTATTACATCCAGCCGACCCTTCTCAAGGGTCACAACAAGATGCGCATTTTCCAGGAAGAGATATTTGGGCCTGTAGTCAGCGTCACGACCTTCAAGGACGAAGCCGAAGCCCTGGCGATTGCCAACGACAGCGAATTTGGTCTCGGTGCAGGGCTCTGGACACGGGATACTAATCGTGCGTATCGGATGGGCCGCGCCATTCAGGCAGGTCGAGTATGGACCAACTGCTACCACCTGTATCCCGCCCACGCTGCCTTCGGTGGCTACAAACAGTCAGGTGTAGGGCGTGAGACGCACAAGATGATGCTCGACAGCTATCAGCAGACGAAAAACCTGCTGGTCAGCTATGACGCTAATCCGCTGGGCTTCTTTTAAGCTCTGGCTGAGTCCGCCCGGGGCCGCTCCCCTCGGACGGACACAGGCCGTCTGATTTCAACGGTCAGGCTTTATGAAGGATGCTCTGGATTATTGCGCGGCTTCGGCCGCGTTTTTTTATGCTAATTCGCTAGTACACAGAACGCTAAGCAGGCCCTACCAAATCGGGCCGAAACTAGTTCCAAAGTACCATTCTTGGTAGGTCAGTCGGGTGGTTAACTGAGGTCGTCGGCTTTGATCGACATGACCTATTCGTAAAACAAGAGGATCGACCTATGTGGACTAAACCGAGCTTTACCGATCTGCGTATCGGCTTTGAAGTCACCATGTACTTTGCCAACCGTTGAGCAGTCGGCGCCCCGGCTTGCCGGGGTGTTTCCTTGATTCAGCCGATCCGTTGAACACCAGGAAAAACAATGCATATTCAGATACTCGGTTCGGCAGCTGGCGGCGGCTTTCCGCAATGGAACTGCAACTGCAGCAACTGCGACGGAGTGCGCAAGGGCACCTTGAACGCCAAGCCGCGCACCCAGTCTTCTATCGCACTGTCCGATGATGGCGTCAACTGGATACTCTGCAATGCCTCGCCGGACATACGCGCCCAGCTAGAGAGTACCCCGGCGCTGCAGCCTGCACGCTCCGTGCGCGACACCGCCATTGGTGCCATTGTGCTCATGGACAGTCAGATTGACCATGTCACCGGCCTGTTGACTCTGCGCGAAGGGTGTCCGCACCAAGTTTGGTGTACCGATATGGTGTACGAAGACCTCAGCAGCGGATTTCCGTTATTCAAGATGCTTGAACATTGGAATGGCGGACTGCGCTGGAACCCAATTCCGCTTGCAGCAGAATTTACCATTCCGGTTTGTCCCGCTCTGCGCTTTACCGCCATCGCCCTACGCAGCGCAGCGCCACCCTATTCCCCGCATCGCAACAATCCACACCCAGGCGACAACATCGGACTGCTGGTGCGCGATCTGAATACAGGCGGGGTGCTGTTTTACGCGCCGGGTTTGGGGCAGCCGGATGCCCAAGTCAAATCAGTGATGGCTGACGCCCACTGCCTGCTGGTGGATGGCACCTTGTGGCGCGATGACGAGATGGCCTACGCCGGGGTAGGCGACAAGCTCGGTAGCGAGATGGGGCATCTGCAGCAGAGCGGCACGGACGGGATGATCGCGTTACTGGATGGGCAAGCTGCGGTACGCAAGATCCTGATCCACATCAACAATACCAACCCCATCCTGGATGAGGATTCGACCGAACGGGCCGAACTTGCCCGGCACGGGATTGAAGTCGCCTTTGACGGCATGCACATTACGCTTTGAGGAGTCTGTCTTGCAGCCCGAACCAATGAATGCTGATGCTTTCGAGCAGGCCCTGCGGGCCAAGGGAGCTTACTATCATATTCATCATCCCTACCATGTTGCCATGTACAGCGGCACGGCCAGTCGCGAGCAGATCCAGGGCTGGGTCGCCAATCGCTTCTACTACCAGATCAAGATTCCGCTGAAGGACGCGGCGATCATGGCCAACTGCAACGACCCGGCCACCCGCCGCGAATGGATACAGCGGATTATCGATCATGATGGTGAGAGGCAAGGGGAGGGCGGTATCGAAGCCTGGTTGCGGCTGGGCGAGGCGGTAGGGCTGGACCGCGAGGTGCTGCTGTCGCAGGAAAAGGTATTGCCGGGCGTGCGCTTCGCTGTGGATGCCTATGTCAATTTTGCCCGTCGGGCGAGCTGGCAAGAAGCCGCCAGTTCCTCGTTGACCGAGCTGTTTGCCCCGCAGATTCACCAATCACGCCTCGATAGCTGGCCAGCACACTATCCGTGGATCGATAGTCGCGGCTACGAGTATTTCCGCAAGCGAATGAGTGAGGCACGGCGTGATGTAGAGCATGGTTTGCGCATTACTCTCAGCCACTACCAGACCTATGATGCCCAGCAGCGCATGCTCAATATCCTGCAGTTCAAGCTCGATATCCTCTGGAGCATGCTGGATGCCATGAGTATGGCCTACGAATTGGACCGCGCGCCTTACCACACCGTTACCGCCCAGGCCGTCTGGCATCGGGGGGTAGATCTGTGATCGACTTTCAGAGGCATCAAGTGCCGATACTGCGTCCCGGGTTCCGGTTGCAGTGGGAGCCGATCCAGAATAGTCACGTTCTGCTGTATCCCGAGGGTATGGTCAAGCTGAATGAAAGTGCTGCCCAGGTATTGCTGCTGATCGATGGCGAGCGATCAATTGACGACATCATCGACAGCCTGGCTGGTCGGTTTCCAAATGTACCCGGGCTGGATGAAGACATCCTCGCCTTTATCGAGGTGGCCAATGCTCAACACTGGATCAACATCCGCTGACAGCCCTCTGGTTGCGAACCAAGGCCCACCATTGTGGCTTCTGGCCGAGCTGACTTATCGCTGTCCATTGCAATGCCCCTACTGTTCCAACCCGCTGGAGTTCGCCAATCACAAGGATGAACTGACTACCGCACAGTGGATCGATGTATTCACTCAGGCACGAGCGCTGGGGGCGGCGCAGCTGGGATTTTCAGGCGGCGAACCCTTGGTACGTGACGATCTGGTGGAGTTAATCGAAGCGGCGCGCGAGCTGGGGTTCTATACCAATCTGATTACATCGGGCATGGGGCTAACCGAGCAAAAGGTCAATGCGTTCAAGCAAGCGGGGCTCGATCATATCCAGATCAGCTTCCAGGCGTCCGACGCAGAGATAAACAACATGCTCGCGGGTTCGCGCAAGGCATTCGACCAGAAGCTGGCAATGGCCCGTGCCGTAAAAGCGGCGGGATACCCGATGGTGTTGAACTTTGTCACGCACCGGCACAATATTGATGAGATAGAAAAGATCATCGAACTCTGCCTGGCGCTGGAAGCTGACTTTGTCGAGCTGGCTACCTGTCAGTACTACGGATGGGCACACCTGAACCGGGCTGGCCTGCTGCCAACCAAGGCGCAACTGGACCATGCTGAAGCCGTAACGCAGCGCTACCGCCTCAAGCTCGCTGCCGAAAATCATCCGTGCAAACTGATTCTGGTGACCCCCGACTACTACGAAGAGCGTCCCAAAGGGTGTATGAATGGCTGGGGCAATATCTTTCTTAGTATTACTCCTGATGGCACAGCGTTACCTTGCCACAGCGCGCAGCAATTGCCAGTGACCTTCCCGAACGTCACCGCACATAGCCTGTCGCACATCTGGTACGACTCATTTGGCTTCAACCGTTTTCGCGGTTACGAGTGGATGAGCGAACCCTGCCGCTCCTGTGATGAAAAGGAAAAGGATTTTGGCGGCTGCAGGTGCCAGGCGTATATGCTTACCGGAGACGCGACCCAGGCTGACCCGGTATGTAGCAAATCGCCACACCACGACAAGATTCTGGCCGCCCGTGCCGAGGCAGACCTACCTCAGCCCCCGATAGAGGCATTGACGTTTCGGAATGAACGCAACTCGCGAATCATCTGCAAAAGCTGAACAGCCCGGATTCTGGACCAGCTCCATGAGTGCTGCGCAGGCGGTCGCAGCAGCCAGTGATTATGCTGATCTGGTCTGCGACGAGCAGCGTCTGCTGTGGATTGAATTTCATCCTGAGGACGGTCGTAGCCTGATTCATGAGTGGACAGAAGCCGGCCAGCGCTGCCTAACCCCGCTGGGTTATAGCGCCCGCAGTCGAGTCTACGAATACGGCGGTGGTGCATTGTGTCTTGCCTCTGGCTTCCTGTGCTTTGTCAACGAAGACGATCAGCAGATCTATGTGCAGGGACTGCAGGATCTAGGCTGCCGAGCGCTGACTCAGCGCGGCGATTGCCGCTACGGCGCACTGCTGAATGATGCCATGCGCGCGCGTCTGATTGCGCTGGAGGAGTGCCACACGGCAAGAGCAGTTGAGCATCGGCTGGTGGCGATCAGTTACACCGGTGAGCGTGAAGTGATCACTGAAGGTGCTGATTTCTACAACAGCCCCTGCCTCAGTCCGGATTGCTTGCACCTGGCCTGGATCGAGTGGGATCGTCCGCATTTGCCCTGGACGCAAACCCGTCTCATGTCGGCTGTGCTCAATGAGCGCGGGCAGGTTGTCAATAAAAAATCGATTTCGTCTGTGCAGTCCCAGGCAAGTCAGCCCGAAGCATTTCAGCAGCCGCAATTCGATTCTTCGGGGGACTTGTTGTGCCTGACTGACCGCAGTGGGTACTGGTTGCCCTGGCGCGTGCGGGATGATGGCGGCTTGGAGTCCGTGCCCAGCCAGCCAGCCGATCACGCGCCAGCGCCCTGGCAACTGAATCCACGCCATATTCTCGCACTACCCGATGACAGTCTGGCCCTCAGTTGGATGGAGGGGGGCTATGGGCATCTGGCCCTGCGGCATACCATTGGCGGCGAAGAGCATCGGCTAGCCCATGGTTACCAGCGCTTCCGCTCGTTGGCGAGTAACGGCCGCTGGTTATATTGCGTGGCCGGGTCGGCCCTGTGCAGTGCAGCAATACTGCGCATTGATCTGCTTACGCATGCACTGCAGATCATACGAGCAGTACCGGCAACCCTGCCGGCAGAGGAAGTATCGCAACCGCAGAGATTACTTTATCGAAGTGGCCGCGGTGAGACCGCACATGGGTATTTCTACCCGTCGAGCAACCGCAATCAGGCGTCGCCAGCTCCACCGCCATTGCTTATTTTTACCCATGGCGGTCCGACGTCTGCCACCTATGCGGTACTGGATAACCGAATACAGTACTGGACCCAGCGCGGTTTCGCCGTTGCAGATCTGAATTATCGTGGCAGCGTCGGCTTTGGTCGGGCTTACCGGCATCGGCTAAGGGGGCAGTGGGGTGTGGTCGATGTTGAGGACGTGCTGGCGGCTGTTGATCACTTGGTCGACGCAGGCCGTGTGGATGCTGGGAATATCTTTATTCGGGGCTCGAGTGCGGGTGGCTACACCACGCTGTGCAGCCTTGTCGCAGCGGGTGACCGCTTTCGGGCGGCGGCGAGCCTGTATGGCGTGAGCGATCCGTTGCGGTTGCGTATCAACACTCACAAGTTTGAAGCCGATTATATCGACTGGTTGATCGGTGACCCTGCGGATGTGCCAGAGCGTTATGTTCAGCGTTCGCCGCTGGAGCGAGCCGCCGAGATCAGCACGCCCGTCATCTTTTTCCAGGGATTGCAGGACGGGGTGGTGCTACCCGAGCAGACCGAACGCATGGTCAAGGCGCTGAAAGAGCAGGGCGTGCCGGTAAAATGTTTAACCTTCGCCGAAGAGCGTCACGGTTTCCGCGCGCCGGGCACCCTGGCGAGTGTCCTTGAGGAAGAATTGGCTTTCTACCAATGCTGGATGCAACACGCCTGACGCACACGAAACCCGAGGCTAACCTTGGAGGTCACCATTGAGGGGTTTCACTGATGTTCAGCCACAATGACTCGACCTGGGCCTGGCTCCCGTCAATGCGATAGGTCGCCCGCTCGTCCAATAGCAAGGTGCGTGTTGTGCTGGCGCTCGTCAGGGTTTCAGTAATCTGTGAGAACACCAGTATACGGTCCTCCGCCAGCAAAAAATCGGGTGTGCTGCGGATCTGCCAATACTTATCGACTTGATCGAACGTAGCCTGCCAGAGTGCCTGAAGTTCGTCCCTGCTGAGAGTGGTCCAGGCTTCCTGATTGGGTAGCCGCACCCGAATACGTGCCTCTGCATCGATTTGAGCAATGACGCCCAACGCATTTTTTGCGCGAGCGGCCTTATCGATCTGCTGCAAGTGATCGGTGATTACGTCGCGCTGCTGCTGGTCCGGCACAGCGGTGACCTGGTTTCCATTCAGCTCGGCGAGAAACAGCCGCGCACTGGGGTGGTCACCCGTCCGCGCGGCGGTGCGTATCCAGCTAAGCCCGTCCAGCCGGCTGGCGCGATCATAGAGCCGCTTTCCGAGTACCCACTGAGCATCACTATTGTCATTTTCGGCAGCCAGTTGATACCAGTAGTCAGCCTGTTGCGGATCTGCCTGAGTGCCCAGGCCGTGCTCATAGGCTCGGGCAACTTCGAACTGACCGATAGGATCACCTGCGTCTGCGGCGCGTTGGTACCACAAGAGTGCCTCGGTTGGGTTTTTCCCCACGCTGAGACCCGCCGAGTACATGTTGCCTATATTGAGCATGCCTTGACGGTTTCCAGCCTCGGCCAGCACCCGATACCGCTCAAATGCCTCATCGAACTGACCCATTTTGTAGACCGCGTAGGCATCCAGCACTTGGATCATTTCCCGGGCGATACGCAACTGTTCGTCTGCGTGGGTAGCCCCGCCGGGAAGCAGCGGCAGCACTGTGGCACAAATTACCACCAGCAGGGTCCGCAGGCGCGACAGAATCGAGCCACAGCTCGCTTTCTCGGTGGTCTGCTCCGTTACGGGAGTGCAGGCAGGGTGCATGGTCATGAGTATGTCCTTGACGAGTGCTGGTGAGCTTCAGGTTTTGGTCGCTGCGGCGGCGTTTTGCCACAGGCTGTCGGTCGAGATGATCTGGTTGTTTGTTGCGCGTTTTCTAGCTTTGGCCGCCTGTTTTTCAGCACTGATTGAAGCTACGCACTGGTCTTGATTGTTCAAAATGACGATGCATTCCAGGCACTGGATGCACTCGTTGTAATCGATGCTGCCGTCGCGGTTGATCGCCCCTATTTCGCAGTGATTCTTGCAGTGTTGACAGGGTTTTCCGCAGGCGTCGATGCGCTTGAGCCAGGCAAACAGGTGATACTTCCCCAGCATGGCTAAGCCAGCGCCCAACGGGCAGACGTAGCGGCAATAGAACTTGTGCACGAACAGGCCCAGCCCCAACAGAGCCAGCGCATACAGCACAAAAGGCCAGGTGCGCAGGAAGAATAGGGTGATGGAGGTTTTGAACGGCTCGATTTCGGCGAGACGCTCCGCCAGGGTCAGCGAGATAAAAGAGGTGATCACAAGCCCGATTAAAACAGCATATTTGATCCATTGCAGGCGGCGGTGCAGTGGATCTGCGACCTTCCATTGTTTTATGTGCAGCTTTTTGGCCAACCAAGCGAGGATTTCCTGCAATGCTCCGAACGGGCATAACCAACCGCAGAATAGTCCCCGGCCCCAGATAAACAGACTGATGAAAGTAAAGCTCCAGAGAACGAATATCACCGGGTCCATCAGGAACACGCTGAGGTCGAAATCCCTGCCCAGCGACAGCAGCAGGGTGAAGATATTCACTACTGATAGCTGCCCCTGAGCATACAAGCCTAGAAACACCAGGGTAAATACCAAAAAGCCGCTACGAAACACATGAAAGGCGCGGCTGTGACGGCTGATACGGTGTTGAAACAAGAACACTCCCGTCAGGAGTACCAGCGCCAATAGGGTAATTCCTACTTGCCATGCGCGCTCCTGCCACATGCGCAGCCAGATGGGGGTTGCCTGGGCCATGGCTGCAGGCGGTTGAATATCGAACAGGGCAGGGTCTAGCGTCAGCGCTTTGGACAATGCGGCGTTATCTTCGACCAGTGGATTGCGTTTGAGGCTGACGTTCAGTTGCAGTTCAGCCGGCTCGGCAGGGTTGAACCCGGCGTGTGGCTTGATCCGGAATATATGTGCTATGCCGTCGCGCAGGGGAGTATTGAGCAGCTCCAATATGGCGCCATTGTTATAGTTCATATCGTGCAGCTCGATTGCTTTGTCGTTCTGCATCAACACCAGTCTGCTGGGCGCGCTGGCCGGAGTGAAGTCATCTGGTGTATGCCGGTAGAGTCCATCAGAGATCACCAGCAGAGCCTGCTCATCTGTTTTCAGCTCGTGTTTGAGCTTGTCGAATTCGGCCTGACCCAGTAGGTTGCGACCACTGTTAGGCGTGTTGAGATAGGCAAAATACACTGTGCTGAATGGCTGCTCGGCACTGTCTATCTGCAGGCTCGGAAAGTACGCCAGGCGCTGGCCCAGGGCGGCCTCTGCCTCGGCTTGAGAAATCTCCCAGCGTTGCAGGTGCTGGCGATCCAGCAACTGTTGCCAATCCAGCGGTTCAAACAGATCCATTTTAGGCGTGGCCAACGGGCTGCTGGCGAATCCTTCAAGAAGCTGGCGGGCGACGCTCATGGCGGCGGCCAATACTGTTTCATTGAGAATAACCACGGACACCGTGGCCTTGCTTACGCCATCGAACTGGGTAATGGAAGTGCCGTCGACTGTCTCTGCCTGGCGGCCCCCGACGACGATTGGCGTGCCGATATGCTGCTGACGGTACTGTGCAACGAAATCAAACAGCGCCTGCTCGCCCAGGCCGTGAAGAAACACCGGCTCATGGTGCTCAACGACAGTGACACCGCTGAGCACACCCTGCGGGTCCATCCCGATCAGCAGGCGGATAGGCTTGCCCGAGAAGCCCTGAAGACTGGAGTAATCATTGGACTCAAAGGCATAGCCAAGCAACTCGTCAAGCTGATAAACACTGTAAAACGGCGGGTCTTCCTGCTTGGGTTCGATGCGGGTAGCTTTGGGAAACAGTGCCTGGATCTGGCTGTCATCGATTGCTGCGGATGTGGCTTGGCTGACCAGCAACCAGAACAGGCAAAAGGCACGTAAACCACCAAGTAGAAAAGACCGGGCTGACATGGATGACCCCGTGCCGAGTTATTATCGTATTCATGTTGAACCTCACATCGGCCCACAGCCATGCGACTTGCGAGCAATCTCAGCGCTACTTAGGTCGTACTGCGCGGCAGCGTTCTAATTGGGTTTGAAACGGTTTGGTTCGCTCAGCCAGCTTATGGACCAGGGTTAAATCAGGTACTCTTGGCGGACAACAACAAGCCAGTCGAAACCCCATGTCTTACGATATAAGTCAATTACGCAAGTTCGTTACACCGGAAATCATCTTCGGTGCAGGCGCCCGCAAGACCGTTGCCAACTACGCCGCTACTTTTGGAGCCAGAAAGGTTTTGCTAGTGTCTGATCCCGGCGTCCTGGCCGCAGGTTGGCTTGCTGATGTTGAGAAGAGCCTGCAGGATCAGGCCATTGATTACGTGCTCTTCACTCAGGTGTCGGCCAACCCGCGCGTCGAAGAGATCATGCAGGGGGCCGAGGTTTATCGCACTGCTGGATGTAACGTTATTGTTGCGGTAGGCGGCGGTAGCCCCATGGATTGCGCCAAGGCCATTGGCATTGTGGTCGCGCATGACCGGCACATTCTTACCTTTGAAGGCGTTGACACCATACGTGCGCCCATCCCACCGTTGATCATGATACCTACCACGGCAGGCACCTCGGCCGATGTGTCGCAGTTCGTGATTATTTCCAACCAGCAGGAGAAGGTGAAGTTTTCGATTATCAGCAAGGCCGTGGTGCCGGATGTATCGCTTATTGATCCGGAAACCACCTCTACCATGGACTCGTTCCTGTCCGCCTGCACCGGTGTCGATGCATTGGTGCATGCGATTGAAGCCTTCGTCTCTACCGGCAGCGGCCCGATGACTGACGCGCACGCGCTGGAAGCCATGCGCCTGATCAACGGCAATCTGGTGGAGATGATCCAGAACCCACAGGATATCGTTCTGCGCGAGAAGATCATGCTCGGCAGCTTGCAGGCGGGGCTGGCGTTCTCCAACGCAATCCTCGGTGCCGTGCACGCCATGTCACACAGCCTTGGAGGCTTTCTCGATCTGCCCCATGGTTTATGTAACGCGATTCTGGTAGAGCATGTGGTGGCGTTCAATTATGCATCGGCACCTGATCGCTTCAAAATCGTGGCCCAGACCTTGGGTATTGATACCCGCGGGCTGACTACGCCGAATATCCAACAGCGGTTAGTTCAGCACTTGATTGATCTGAAAAAAGCAGTTGGATTTGAACAGACTCTGGCCATGCATGGCGTCAGCATGGCCGACCTTCCGATGTTGTCTGTGCATGCCATGCACGACCCCTGCATCTTAACCAATCCTCGTGAGTCCAGTCTCAAGGATGTTGAGGTAGTGTATGCAGAAGCCCTCTGACCCTCGGCGCGAAGTTCTTACCGGTCTGCTGGGGCTCGGTTCGCAGTCGTCGCGTAAAAGCTACTACCCAGAGCTGCTGGCGCGACTGGAGGATCTTGAGGCTGAGCGCAACCGTTATAAATGGCTGTTTGAGAATGCGCTGCACGGCATTTTTCAGGCGGGGCTTGACCAGGGCCTTTTGTCCGTCAATCGAGCCTTGGCCCGTATGCTGGCGTATTCCGATGCTCAGGCGCTGCTTAACAGTCATCAGGGAAGTTGGGCGGCAATCTTCGTCGGCGGCGAAGACGAGTTCCAGACCATCGGCCTCACGCTAACGAGCCAGGGGGAGCTGGCAGGTTACGAAACCCGCCTGTTACGCGCCGATGGTCAGTCGTTGGATGTACGTATCAATATGTTGCTCAGACCTGATGTCGAGGGTCCTGTAGTCGAGGCCTTCGTGGCTGACATAACAGAACGCCAGAACGCACAGGCAAGCATGCAGCGGCTGAATGAAGATCTGGAGCGACGCGTGCAAGCGCGTACCCAGGAACTGGAAGCGCTGAACGCCAATTTGCGCTACGAGATCATTGAGCGTGAGAAAGTGCAGCTCGATCTGCGTGACGCCCGCGATGCCGCCGAGCACGCCAACGCCAGCAAAGATCGCTATCTGGCCGCCGCCAGCCACGATCTGTTGCAGCCGATGAATGCCGCGCGATTGTTGATGTCGACTTTGCGTGACAGAACGATGCCGGCTGCCGAGGCGCAACTGGTCGAGCGTTCGCACAGCGCGCTGGAAAGCGCCGAAGATATGCTCACCGACCTGCTGGATATCGCCAGGCTGGACCAGAGTAACGTCAATCCTGAACTGGGCAATTACAGTCTTGCCGAACTGATCGAACCGCTGGTAGCCGAATTCCAGGGGCTCGCGGAAGTCAATGGTGTCGAGCTGCGCATGCACCCGACGGTGTGGGCGATACATACCGATTACCGGCTGCTCAGCCGGATTGTGCGCAACCTGCTGAGTAATGCTATCCGCTATACCGATCAAGGCGGGGTACTGATCGGCGCTCGACGCCGAGGGGATAGGGTCGATATTCAGGTCTGGGATACCGGACGCGGCATTCCTGCCGCCCAGTTCGGTGCCATTTTCAAGGAGTTTAATCAGCTCTCACCCGCGGCTGACCAGCAACCGGACAGACACGGCAAACGCAAGGGTGTGGGGCTGGGTCTGGCCATTGTCGAGCGCATCGCAACGCTTCTGGCCGCGCGCGTGGAAGTGCGTTCCCGGGTCGGGCGGGGCTCTGTATTTTCTGTTGGTGTACCTTTGGCCACGCAGGCTCCGGCCTTACCGTTGCCCTCTTCAGGCATACTGGAGCGACTGGCCGAGCCGCTTCAGGGGCGACTGTTGCTGGTGATCGATAACGAGCAGATCATTCTTGAAGGCATGTGCGACCTGCTGGAACAATGGGGCGCCAATGTGCGGGTCGGCGTTGATGTCGAATCCGCACTGGGGCAGCTCGGTGGATCGGTTCCAGACGCGATTCTGGTCGACTATCACCTGGACGATGGCCGTAATGGTTGTGAGGCAGTGAGCCGTTTGCGCAGTCATTGGCAGCGAACGGTACCGGCAATCATGATCACTGCCGATCGCAGTGAACACTGTCAGCAGACCCTGCGCGAACTGGGGATCCCGGTGCTTAATAAACCGTTGAAAGCCGGCAAGCTGCGGGCCATGCTCGGGCAGATGCTCAGGGCGTGATCAGGCTTAATGCTTTGGTGTCAGGCGCTTGCTACTTTGGTGGTACTTGCGGATACAACCTTAGCCCATAGCGTTATTCTTGCCTCCCATGGCCGTCCGCGGCCTGCCCAGGAGCGCCGCCCCGTGTACCCTATCTCACTGGCTGATACTCCCCATGACGGTCGTGAGTATCGACTTTATCAGCATGCCAATGGCTTGCGCTGTCTATTGATTAGTGACCCCCGCGCCAGTGCTGCTTCATGCGTGGCTCAGGTAGACGCAGGCAGCCACGACGAGCCAGCCAGCCACCTCGGTCTGGCGCACCTGCTGGAACACATGTTATTCATGGGCTCGGAGCGGTATCCCCAACCTGGCTCATTCCCAGCACTTGTTAGCCTTAATGCCGGGCGTTTCAACGCCAGCACCGCTGCTGAAACCACCCGGTTCTTCTTCAGTGTAAGCCCGGACGGACTCACATCCTGTATCGCCCAGTTGGCCGATATGCTGGCCGCACCGCTGCTTGCTTCAGCCCTGGTGGGCGTCGAGCGACAGGTCATCGATGCGGAGTTCCGTACCCGCCTGGCCGATGACGCACTGCATCAACAGGCGGCATTGGCGACGGTAATCAATCCTGAACACCCGATGAGTCGTTTCAGCGCCGGTAACGCTGCCAGTCTGACAGGCTCCGACGATGCCTTGGCCTTGCAATTGCGCCACTTTCACCGACAGCACTACCGAGCCGCCGGTATGCTAATGGTATTGCACGCGAATAAATCGCCAGCAACATTGCTGGCGCTGGCGACGGCATTTGCCGGATGGCAGAACGCCGGCATGCGCCCGCCACGCCGGCATGTAAAATTGTTTGCCGAGCATAAGCTCCCTTGCCGGCTACGGCGCCAGACCGCGCACACTAAGCCCAAGTGGCAGTTGGTCTATCCATTGAACGGGCTCGACGGGCTGTCACATGACGGTTCAAGGTCGTGGCTGTGCGAATGGATCGCCCACCCTAGCCCTGCGGGCGCCCTGGGTTGGCTCCGTGAGCGCGGCTTGGTGGCCGAACTCGAGGTGCGGATTGATGAGCTGTCCGATACTCAGGGGCTGCTCTATGTTGAGTTGGAGCCTCTGCTTGAGTTCAAGGACTATCGACAGCTGCTTGATGCCTGGCAAATGTGGCTGAATTGGCTGGGAGGCACGGACCCGCAGTCTTGGCCTGTCGCCTGCCGCACTCGGCTGCTCGATCAGGCGTTTTCCCGTGGTCCCCAGGGCGATCCTGTCGAGTGGCTCAAAGTGCTGGCTCAGCGTTTGATGCGTTTGCCAATCGAAGCACTGTTCGAACCTCCAGCGAGTCGGCTGCCCGTTAGCGCTCAATGTTGGCGAAGCTTGCTGGGGCAATTGCAGCCGGCGAGTTTGCTGCTGGTACAGCCTGATCACCCCGCGCACTGGGCCAGGCGCACCGAATGGACGCTGACCGGCTATCAGAGCCAAGGGCTGAGGTGGCGCGTACCAGTTCAGAAAGCACCATTGTTGTTGGCCGAGGGGCCTCATTTCGATTTGCCGGCACCAACAACCAGCCTCCAGGAAAGCGACCGAACCACCCTGGATTGCTTACCTGGACTGCGAATGCTGGAGCTTCCGCCCCCGGACAGTGATGCCGAGTCGGCGTCGCAAGCCCTGCAGACCCGCTTGACCTGGTGCTGGCCCGCAGGGCAAAGCACCGAAGCGCAACGGTATTTTCTGCAGTCCTGCTGGGCGCTGCAGATCGAATCCCTGGTGCGAAGTGCTGAGTTATCCGGGGTGAACATCAGATGGCAGCGGGATCCGGGTATGCTGAGCCTGACCTTGTCAGGCCCGTCGGGCGGAGCGGGCAACCCTTTGGCTAGCATACTTCGCAGCGTAGTCAGTACTATTGCACAGGCGCCAAAACCATCATTGCTCGATCTGGCCTGTCATCGGCTGTACCGCTGGCAGGCAGAACAGGCCGCGCAGTTGCCAGCCTATCGTTGTCTGTCGGCATTGGATGCAGTGATGGTTTCCGAGAGCGCAGAACTCTGTCGTTGTTTGCTTGCTGAATGCCCTGGCGGCTGTATTTGTTCGTCAGACGTCATGAACAGGGGAACGGCCTTGAGCTTGTGGCAACGTCTAAGGGAGCAGGCACAATTGCTCTGGTTAAAACCGTCAGTCTGGCCCGGCAGTGCGCTCGACAGCCAACGGCTGGCAGTTGGCTTCCCTGGGCTTGCACGCGGCTTTGGCTGGACCGAGACAGCTTCGCGGCTATTGCCCGAGGGAGTCGAGCTGCGGCGTGTCTCAGTGCTCGCGCCCGACCGTAGTCAATTGCTCTATTGTCAGGCACCCAGCGCCGGCGCGACAGACCGTGCAGGCTGGCGGCTGCTCCACCAACTGCTAGCCAGTCCGTTCTTTGACAGTCTGCGCACCCGACAACAACTGGGGTACTGGGTAGTGGCTCGCTATCATCCGGTTGCGGGCTGGCCTGGCCTATTGTTTCTGGTTCAGTCGCCTAGTCACGACCAGGGGCAGATAACCGCCGCCGTGGACCAGTTTCTTCTGGAGCAGCAACAGTGGGTAGCGGCCATCCCCTTTGCTGACGTCAAGGCTCAGGCGGAGCGTCTGGCTGTCGTGCTAGAGGCGCGGCAGAACTCCACTGAAGACGCGTTCGAGAGCTACTGGCACAGCTTGCTGGGGCGTACCGACGCCAGCCTGCTTGCCGAGTGCGAGGCCCTGCGTTATATGCAACCGGCGCAGTGGCAAGCCCTACAACAGCAACTCTGGAAACGACCGACGCGTCTGCGCCTGGTCAGCGAAACTCCTCCCTAGGTAGCGAAAAACCCACACCTGCTAAAGCACGGGACGGGCAGGGCTTTGTAACCACAACCAAAGAGCAGTGGTTTCAAGTCCTAGGCAGAATGGGGCAGGGAGTAAGGCTTTCCGATAATCGGCTGGACGCTTTCATTCCGTCAGCCATCGACTCTATCGGAGAGCATATGAACAAGAATAAATCGGCCTACCCTTTGTTGACTGCCCTAGCCGCAGCCATCCTCAGCGCCCCGGCGAGTGCAGCCATTACCCTGTATGACCAGGATGGCACCACCTTCTCTGCGGATGGTTACGTTAACGCCTTCTATGTCCAGACCGACACCGACAACATTGACGACAGGCTTGATCGTGACCAGTCGCGGGTCAAGATGGGCTTTTTGCCAAATTACATCGGATTCACGATGGGCAAGGAGATGGACAGTCTTACCCTCGGCGCGCGTTCGTCCTTCTGGGTCACCATCAATGACAGCGAAACCAACGGCACCAGCACAGCGATCGATGTACGGCAGTTTTACGGCACGGTAGCTGGCGAGTGGGGCGAGGTGCTGGTGGGCAAGGATTTCGGCTTGTTTTCACGCTCGAACATTTTTGTTGATGAGTTTCTTTCCGGTTACGGTCAGGTAAGCGACACGCTCGGATTGGTGGATGGCGGCGGCGTGTCCTTCGGTAATATCGGTACCGGCTACCCCTATCCATTCCCGACCGCGCAGATCACTTACCGTTCTCCGGTTATGAATGGTTTCCGGATCGCTGCGGGCATCATGGACCCCGTGGACACTACTGACGACTCGCTGGTGGGCAAGAATTACCAAGACACGCCGCGTTTTGAATCGGAAATTACCTACCAGACGCAATTGGGTGGCGTGGATCTTTTTAGCTGGGTCAACGGCATGCGTCAAAAGTCGGAAAATACCGACTCCTCGGTCAGTTCAGTTACCTCCAAGGGGTTGGGTTACGGTCTGCAGGCGAAGATGGGCAATCTGTCATTGACCGCTTCCGGCTTTGACGCCGAGGGCGTTAATCCATTCTTCACCAACAACGCTGGCGAGGCGGTTCTGCGCGAAATCGACAGCAGCGGGTATCTGCTACAGGGGTCTTACAAGTTTGCTGGCAAAACTCGTGTCGCGCTGTCATTCGGCAAAACCGAGGATGACGGTAACGGTCTGGGCTTCAAGGCCGACTATGAAACCCGCGGTCTGGGTGTGTTCCACAGCATCAATGACAATTTGACGTTGGTAGCCGAATACAATCAGTTCGAAATCGAAGATCGCACTAACCGGCTGACTATTGAGGAGACCGACACGGTTGCACTGGGTGTTGTACTTAGCTGGTAGATCCAGGCAGGCAGTGCAGACAACCGAAGCCAAGCTTCGGTTGTTTTGTTTGTGGGGGCTCAATTTGCTTGAGATGGGGCTGTGTGCGCCTTAGGGCCCATTGATCCAGTACTCAAGTAGCATATTGAAGCGCTGCGCGCCTTCCTAGAATCAATGCTGGGACACAATGCCCCCTCACGGAGCCGACACATGCACTGCACCGCAGAACAATGCTTCCTCACCGCCATGACCAGCGCGCACGATCCGGTGCAAGCCGCTGGGGAGCTGGCCGCTCAGTTACAGCATCCCAGTCTTGGCTGTGTATTGTTCTTTTGCTCGGCAGAGTACCCGCTGGCGAGCCTCGCCGTGGCTTTGGAAAATGCGTTTGGTGCAGTCACAGTGATTGGCTGTACCAGCGCTGGCGAGATTAGCGCAGCTGGATACGGACGCGGTTGCATCAGCGCTATCGGGTTTGATGCCAACGCCTTTGCTGTGGATTGCACCTTGATTCGCGCGCTGGACAATTTCACCCTGGTTGACGCGCAAGCGGCGGTAGAGCAGATGCTCAATCACTGCCGGCAGGTAGATCTGGCGCCGATTAAGAACCATACCTTTGCCCTCACGTTATTGGATGGATTGTCTAGCCGGGAAGAGGTCGTGCTGTCCACGTTGAGTACGGCTCTGGGTAGTATTCCCCACTTTGGCGGCTCCGCAGGTGATGATAATCATCTGAGCCACACACATGTCTACTACCAAGGCGGATTTCACACTGGCGCGGCGGTATTGGTCATGATCAATACCTGGCTGGATTTTGAAGTGTTCACCACCCATCACATGCAGCCGATGGACGCCAAACTGGTGGTCACCGCAGCAGACAGTGAGAGCCGTACCGTATTGGAACTCAACGCCGAACCAGCCGCCGAAGAGTACGCCCGTCTGGTGGGTGTCCCGGTTGAGGAGCTAAAGCTCTCGACCTTTGCCCTTAACGCCCTCGCTGTGCGCATTCGTGACCAGTTCTACGTCCGCTCAATTCAGCGGGTTAACGCGGATCACAGCCTGACCTTTTACTGTGCAGTGGATACCGGGATTGTACTCACCGCCATGCAACCTGGCCCCTTGTTGCCGGGTCTGCGTCTGCAGTTGGAAAAAATTCGCCAGAGGTTGGGCGAGCCAGTACTGATCATTGGCTGCGATTGTTTTCTGCGGCGTATGGAAGCTGAGCTGCGCGAGGAAGATGACAGCTTGTCGGCCTTTCTCGCCGCAAACAAGGTAGTGGGCTTCAATACCTACGGTGAGCAATATAACGGCATGCATATCAACCAGACGTTTACCGGGGTAGCCTTTGCCATACCTGCATGAAGTGCTACCGGCGACAGCAGAGAGCCTTGAACTCAAAGCGCTGCGTGTCGAGAACAACAAACTGCGGCGCATCAATGCGGCGCTGATTGAGCGTGTGGAGTCCAGCTCCAGCCAACGTACCGAAAGTTACGCGGCTTTTCAGCACTCGGTGGAGCTGGCCGAGCAGGTACGCGAGCGGACCCACGCCTTGAACGAAACCATGGCCGAATTGCAGGCCAGCAACCGCCTGCTGATCGATGCCAGGGCGCACGCCGAGCGCGCCCACCATCACTTGACAGATGCGATTGAAAGCGTCTCTGACGCCTTTGTGTTGTTCGACAGGCACGAACGCATCGTGCTGTTCAATAGCCGCTTTGCCGCCTTCTGGAAAGGTACGCTGGCGGGCGTCAAAGCGGGCACCTCATTGGCCGAGATCAAGCGTTTAGCAGTCAGCACCGGACTGGTAACCGAAGTAGACGCGGCAGCTGACGGCCACGTGCTTTACCAGTTGCGCGGCCAGCGCTGGGTGCAAGTCAGCGAACGCCTGACCAGCGAAGGTGGCCTGGTGATCATGTACACCGACATTACTGATCTCAAGCAATCGGAAACCGCACGACGAGAAAAAGCCTTGGCGCAAAAGACTCGGCTGTTACAGCGTACTGTTGATAGCCTGTCCCAAGGCGTAGCCGTGGTTAATGAAGAAGGTGCGCTGGAGGTTTGGAACGGACGCTTTCTGGAGCTGGCGGGTCTAGCACCAATCGAGGCACATCGCCCCTTTGCTGAAGTCATGGAAGACACCGAACTAGAGTTCCTTGCGCCTAGCCAGCAAGGGTTCTCCAGCGCCGCACAAAAGACCTGCGAACAACGATTAAGCAACGGCCGGGTACTCGAAGTACGCACCCACCCGATCCCCAGTGGCGGTTACGTCAACACCTATACCGACATTACCGAGCGTGACTTGTACGCCAAGGCGCTGCTGGAGAGTGAACGCTGGGTCAGGCTGATTACCGATCACGTGCCAGCGCTGATCGCCTATGTGGGTGAAGACTTGACCTACCAGTTCACCAATAAGGTGTATGAAGAATGGTATGGCTGGCGGCGCGGCGAAAGCCAGAGTAAAAGCCTGCAGCGGGTGCATAGTCCAGAGCAGTTTGCCCGCCTTAAACCCTATATAGAGCGCGCCTTTCAGGGCGAAAGCGTCACCTTTGAATTTGCTGAGCATAATGCCCAGGAACAGGAACGCTATCTGTTGCGTTCCTACGTGCCCAACCGGGATGCGCAGGGCCGGGTGATCGGGATATTTGTGCTGATTCGGGATATCACCGATCGGCGACGCACTGCAGAAGCTTTGCATGAAGCCTATCAACACCTGGAGCAGCGGGTGCTTGACCGTACTCAGGAACTGACTCAGTTGAACACGCAATTGCGTCAGGAAATCAGCGAACGTGCCCAGGCTGAAGCACGCTTGCGCGAAGCCAAGCGCGAGGCAGAGCAGGCCAATATGTCGAAAACCAAATTCCTGGCGGCGGTCAGCCACGACCTGCTGCAGCCACTGAATGCGGCTCGTCTGTTTACTGGAGCGCTCCTTGAACACGAGGTGCCAGCCGCCAGTAGTCTGCTCATTCGGCAGGTCAGTCATTCGCTGGGCGATGTGGAAAATCTGCTGGGTACGTTGGTGGATATTTCCAAGCTGGATGCGGGGGTCATAAAGCCTGATATTGCCGCGTTCAAACTCTCCGAATTGCTCGACAATCTGGCCAATGAGTACCGGCAGATCGCTGCGGTGGAAGGCCTGATTATGCGTTTTGTCGGCTGTGATGCAGTGATCCGCAGCGATGCCCAGTTATTGGCCCGCATCCTTCGTAATTTTCTCAGCAATGCGATCCGCTATACCCAATCCGGACGCCTGCTGCTGGGTTGCCGTCGCCAAGAGCATGGCTTGCGTATTGAAGTCTGGGACACCGGTATGGGTATTCCCAGCGACAAGCTGCTTGAGGTGTTCCAAGAGTTCAAACGGGTCAACCCCAACGCTAATACCAAGGATCGCGGCCTGGGTCTGGGGCTGGCAATTGTCGACAAGATTGCCCGGATGCTCGGGCATCGTATTCGGGTGCGTTCCTGGGAGGGGCGAGGCTCGGTGTTTTCGGTGGATGTACCTTATGGGCGGCTGCTCGCTCAATCTGAGCAGGTCACGGCATTGCCTGTCGGCCTGGATTACCGTTTACAGGGCGCGCGGGTATGGGTGCTGGATAACGACGCCTCGATATGTGCGGCTATGCGCACACTGCTGGAAGGTTGGGGCTGCCAGGTAGTCACCGCCTTGTCTGAAGAGGACCTGGCCCGTCAGGTGGATAGCTTTCATGCGGCAGCTGATTTACTGATAGCCGATTATCACCTGGACAACGATGTTAACGGCGTGGACGTGGTGGCGACCATCAATGCGCGGCGGGGGCATGCATTACCGGTGTTGCTGATCACCGCTAATTACAGCAACGAGCTGAAGCTGCAAGTACGTGAGTTGGGGCACGTTCTGATGCACAAGCCGGTCAAGCCAATCAAGCTCAAGGCCGCTATCAGCCATCTACTGAGCACGCCGCGCGACCAGTAGAGGCTATCTCAACGTCTCAAGTAGGAGCTGAAGTCCACATCGCTGGCCGATAGTATTGCCTGGACCCGGTTATGCACATTCAGCTTGCGCAAAATCGCCGAGACATGCGCCTTCACGGTGGTTTCGGCAATTTCCAGATGGTAGGCAATCTGTTTGTTCGACTCACCCTTGGCCATACGCTCCAGGACCAGTAGTTGCTTGCGGGTCAGCGCATACAGCAGCTCAGGGGATACGGGATGTTCCTCGGGGTGGCGCCGGGTTATAACGCGGTTGGAGCGAATAATGTCTGAAGGCAGGTAAACATTGCCGGCCATGATCTGTTCGATGGCTTTGGTCATTTCCGCCCTTGGGGACGATTTGGTTATAAAACCGACGGCACCATAGGTGATGGCCTGCAACACTACCTGCTTGTCTTCTTCGGCAGAGACAATGACCACGGGAATAGACGGGGATTCGTTGCGCAGTGTAATCAGGCCGTTCAATCCGTGCATGCCAGGCATGTTGAGATCGAGCAGAATAAGGTCCAGGTCGTCATGCTCCTGGGCGATTAGCAGGGCGCTGTCCAGGTCGTTAGTTTCAATCAGCTCGGCGCCAGCAAAGCCGGTGCTGATGACATTGCAGATGGCTTCGCGAAATAGCGGGTGATCGTCGGCTATCAGTATCTTGTACATGGCCAGTTGCAACCTATTTGTTGTTGTTTTATTGGGTGCGCCGGGGTAGGACAGTGTGCGCTACCACGAGCATTGCTGCTTGAGCATTACACCCCGAGTAGTCTGTATTGCAAATGATACATTGGCACAGTAAAGCAGTACTAAAGTAGTAAATTTTATCGCCGAACCGCATCAATCGCCGGGTGGCCGGCGCACTGCGGCATGCTGGGGGTTGAAAGTGACGACGGCCGCGCTGGTGACGATGATCAGCAGGCTCAGGCAGACCAGCAAGGCCTGACCATTGAACTGCAGGTACAGGGCGAATCGCACCAGTTCGACCGTATGCGTGAATGGATTCAAGTTGCATATCCAGTATAACCATTCGCTAGACTCGCGCATCTTCCACAGCGGGTAGAGTGCCGATGAAAGAAAGAACATCGGAAATATGACGAAGTTCATCACGCCGGCGAAGTTCTCCAACTGGCGTATACCGTTGGACAGCAGCAATCCCAGTGCACTCAGCAGCAGGGCTGCCAGGAGCACTGCCGGGGCTGCGGCTATCAAACCCCAAAGTGGTGGCTGAATATCGAACATCCAGGCGATCGCCAGAAACGCGTAAACCTGGATCAAGGAGATCAGCGCGCTGGCAACCAGCTTGCTGATCAGCAGAAAGGGTCGGGGCAGGGGGCTCATCAGCAGTACCCGCATGCTGCCCATTTCGCGGTCGTAGACCATCGATAGCGATGCCTGCATGCCATTGAACAATACAATCATGCAACACAGCCCAGGCAGAATGTAGGTTTCGTAGGTGATATAGGTGGCATAGGGCGCCATGATCGAGACGCCCAACGCTGCGCGGAAACCCGCGGCAAAGACCAGCAACCAGAGCAAGGGGCGTACCAGCGCGCTGAGAAAGCGTGAACGCTGCTGATAGAAGCGCAACCATTCACGTTTGAGCACACCGTGAAGGCAGGCCAGATAGGCAGCCGAACTCATGTCGGAGCTCCTACGGCCTGGGTCATGTGGCGGAAGGCGTCACTCAGGCTGGCGTGGCCGGTTTGAGCGATGATGCCGGCAGCTTGGTCAGCCGCCAGGACACGCCCGGAATGCAGCACGATCACCGGGTCATTCAAATCAACTTCGTCCATCAGGTGAGTGGCCCAGACCACGGTAAGCTCCCGCTCTGCGCACAAATTACGAATATGCTGGTTGAGCGCATGACGGCTGGCTGCATCCAGGCCAGCGCTGGCTTCGTCGAGCAGCAGGATGTCTGGCTGATGCAACAGCGCGCGGGCGATTTCCACCCGCCTGCGATGCCCTCCATTCAGCTCGCGCACGCGCTGGTGCTGGTGCTCCAGCAAGGACTGGCGGGCCAGTTCCTGTTCTATTTGAGGCGCCGCTGCACGGCGGCTCAAACCATGCAGGGCGGCATGGTAGGCGAGGTTTTGATGTACGCTCAGGTCCAGGTCCAGCGTGCTTTGCTGGAACACCACCCCGAGCTGCCGCAACGCCTGCCGGGGTTGCCGGCGCAGGGACACGCCGCCAACCCGGATGTCGCCGTGTTGCAACCGGTATAACCGGCTGAACAGTGCCATCAGGGTGCTTTTACCAGCCCCATTGGGGCCCAGCAGCGCGTTCAGCCGCCCGGACTCAATGCCGAAGCTGACCTGATCCAGTGCGAGCTTGGTGCCATAATTGAAGCTGACCCGCTCGACTTGCAAGGCGCACAAAGCACTTGAGGCGTTCAAGGTGTAACCACAACACCCCAGGGGTAGCGGCCAACTTTGATGGTATTGACCGCCTTAAGTGATCCCACATCGATCACCGAGACATCACCGCTGACGCCGTTGGTAGTCAAGAGTCTGGTTTGGTCGGTATTGAAGGTCATGTGCCAAACGCGGCGGCCTACCAGAATGTATTCAAGTACCTCATAGGTTTTGGCGTCCACAACGGCCACATGATTCGCCGGGCCGAGGGCAACAAAGGCATACCGACCGTCGTCACTGAGCTTGACCCCAACCGGTTGGATACGATCCGGGTGAATGCCCTTGATCGCAAAGTTGATGGTGTGGGTGACATCCTTGCTGGCTACATCAACTATTTTTACCGTGCCGCCGATCTCGGCCGAGGCCCACAGCAGACGGCTATCCTTGCTGAACTCCACGTGCCGTGGGCGTTGGTCCACCAAGGTATTGGCTACCAGCGTATTGGTGCTGGTATCGATCCAGTGCAACATGTTGCTGGTTTCACTGGTATTGACCGCCCATTTGCCGTCCGGACTGACGCCCATACCCTCCGGCTCGACACCCACATCAATCTGCGCCAGCACTTCGCTGGTTTCAACGTCGACCACAGTGACCAGTGCGTCATCCTCATTGGAGATATACAGCCAGCGATCATTAGGGTGCAGCGCGAATTGTTCCGGGTCGGCGCCTGAAGGCAGCTCCTTGATGATCTTGCGGGTAGCCAGATCGATGATTTGTACTCGGTCTGAATCACTGGCGCAGATATACAGCAGCTTGTTATCGCTGGAGAGCAAAATCCCGCGCGGACGCAGGCCCACATCTATGGTTTCTACTACCTGCATGCTGTCCAGATCAATCACTGAAACGGTATTGTCCTTTTCGTTGCTCACGTAGGCGGTTTCGGCCAGGGCATTGAGGCTTAAGGCGGCGGACAACAGCGCGCCTGCAAGCAGTGACAAGCTAGGCCTCTTGGTTGGTAGGCGATGGGCGGGCAGGGGGTGAGTGGCGTGGCTTGTCTTGTACATGAGTACTCCTGATTCTTGTTGTTGGACTATTCGGTGACCCGGCCGGTATCAAAGTAGCCGGCATTCGCTCTCGGGTTGGTCAAACCCCAGAGTGTCGAGATCGGTCTGTGGATGCAGAAAGCCTTCCTGTGGTGAGTTGCTGACCAGTGCGCGGGGTTGCACCAGCGCAATGGGCTGGCGCAGTTGGCCGTTCCAGGTGCGATAGCTCAGTTTCCTGCCTTTAAAACCGTCCAGAGGCAGCTTGTCGGACAGGCTGAGTGCTCTGATCGCTGCCGCGTCGGTGCTGCCCAGTGTGGTCACCGCCGCGCCGAAGGTGCGGATACCCAGCCATGCGGCGAAGTCCAGACTATTCATCCAGCGGCCGGCCTGCTGCTCAAAGCGCTTCTGCAGTTGGGCAGCGCCGTAGGTCTCTACCACCTTGTGCCAGCCCACGGGTGTGAGTCCCTGAGTGCCGGCTACCGGCCTTGGGTACCAGGTGTTGTAAGGGATGTATTCGCCAAAATCACCACGCTCATCAGCCACGACTACGACGTCATACTCGGCTGTTTGCGTGAACAAAGGCACCTCCGCTTGTGCGCTGCGGCGCAGATCGGTATCGAAGCTCCAGACCTTCTCGGCCACGATTTTGTGGCCGAATCGTTGGGCCGAGCGCTTCAGCGCGGCGGCGTAGGCCATGTCGGCATCCGTGGGGCCGCTGATCAGTAACCAGCGCGTCAGTTTGCGTACTGTCAGAAATTGCGCCAACGCATCAGTCAGCATGGCCCGGCTGGGCAGGGTATGCAGCACGTTCGCAAGGCATTGGTCAGTGCGCAGCTTGTCGTCGTAGCTGCCAGCGTTGATCAGCAGGCTATCAGCCGCAAACTCACTGGCCAGTTCGGCCAGAGCCTGGCTGGGCAAGTTGGTGACGAACAGCCGTACACCTTGAGCGTGCAGTGCTCTGGCCGCGTTCAGAGTGGCCTGCAACTGCGCTTCAGAGGCGATAAGCAATTGATATTCGTGGTTCAGAAAGCGCCCGGTACTGTTGTTGTCTGCCACTGCCAGTTGCGCACCCTGCAGCCCCGAATCGGACGGCTCGGGAATGACATTGGACATGATCGGACCTGGGTCAGGAGCCCAACTGACATAAGCCATTTTGACCATCAGCGTGTCGGCTTGGCTGTTGCTGGCCACCACGCTGGCGCTGAGGACGGCTAGAAAATACAGCAGGAAATGCAGAATCATCGAGCGCATGGGGACTCCTTTTGTGCTGGACCCAGCATGGGAGCTGGCAGGAGCCTGGTAAATATGAAGAAAGTACCAATCAGCCGGTACCAAGGTAGTATTCCGGCGTTTTATTCAAGCCTTAGGATGGTTTCTTCTGCTTTACGCCAATAAGGAATACGCCCATGCGCTCCATTTCGACTGCAACGCGACTGACGATCTGGGTGTGCACGGCCTTTAGCCTGGTATTGCTGGTCATCATGGGCGTATTGCTCAAACAGGCGGAAAAAGACGTTGTGCGGGAACTGCAAGGGGGGCGGGCAATGGCCCTGAGCCTGTTTGAAAGCATGGCTCAACAGCAGCTTTCGCCGTCTGTGGCGGTGCTTGATGACTTGCGTCATGTGCGCATCGCGCGCGCCGACGACCTGGCCACCCCAGGCATCGACCCGCCCACCACAAGCGCAGTGCCTGCATGGCTGCTGCGCTGGATGCAACCAGCGATAGACGAACCCTTTGCGCCCGTCTATCTGGACTTTGCCGATGGCCAGCGATGGCGGATCAGCGCCGACCCGGCGGATGAGTTGGAGGAGGTCTGGGAGTCAGTGTTGCTGCTGCTGGGCGTATTTGGCGCCGCCTTGGTATTGTCGTTACTGGCTATCCACCTGTCCTTACGCCGAGGGCTAAAAGCCTATCGACACTTGCTTGAAGCATTGCAGCTGATTGGGGTAGGCAAATTGCAGGCCCGACTGGCGCCCAGCAGTCAGACCGAGCTCAATCAGTTGGCCAATCGCTTCAACCTTATGGCAGGGGCATTGCAGCGAGCAGAAGCGAGCAATCAGCAGCTAACCCGGGCGCTGATGACGCTGCAGGAGAAAGAGCGCATGCAGCTTGCTCATGCCCTGCATGATGATCTGGGGCAATATCTCACCGGTATCCGCGCCCAAGCCTACATGCTTGGCGAGTCAGCCGGCCGGCCCGATCTGGTTCGGCAGCATGCGCAGCGCCTCTTGGAGGCATGTGGTGGGTTACAGCGCGGCTTCCGGGCACTGGTGAAAGATCTGCATCCGGTGGTGCTAGACCGGCTCGGGCTTGAGCAGGCGCTGCGTCAACTGGCTGGGCAATGGCAGCAGCAACAAGGTATCCAGTGTTTGCTTGAGCTGGATGATGCTTTACCGCCCCTCCAAACCGAGCAACGCACGCATTTGTATCGGCTGTTGCAGGAAGCCTTGACCAACGTCGCCCGGCATGCCGAAGCCCGCTCCGTATGGGTGCGGCTGGTGCTCCAGGACGAAGTGCTGCAAGTCAGCGTGCAGGATGATGGCCACGGCTTGAAAGACCAGGACGAATCTTGTGGCGTGGGTATGCGATCAATGCAGGAGCGCGCGCGCTGCCTAAAAAGCACACTGCAAGTGACCTCCAGCCCTGGCTCGGGTGTGTTGGTGGCTCTCACCATTCCGCTGAAGGAGCTCGCAGCATGAATATTCTGTTGGTTGATGATCACGCCATTGTTCGCCAAGGCTATACCAGCCTGCTGGCCATGACCTTTAGCCAGGCACAGATCCGCGAGGCCACCAGCGGAGAAGAGGCGATCAGCGCCGCGCAGCAACGAGTGCCTGACCTGGTGGTGCTGGATATCGGGCTACCGGGCATCAGCGGTATTGAAACCGCTAGGCGCCTGCTGCTGCGCTGGCCGTCTCTGCGCATTCTGTTTTTCAGCATGCATGATGAACTGCCGTTGGTTCGCCAGGCATTGGCTGCTGGCGCACTCGGCTATATCACCAAAGGCGCAGCGCCGGATGTGTTACTCGAGGCAGTACGGCGCTGCCTGGGAGGGCAGCGTTATATCGAGCAGGAATTGGCCACCCAGCTGGCCTGTGCCGGTACCGATGGCACGCTGGATCCACGGCTCAAATGCATGACTCAGCGCGAGTTCGAAATCTTCGTCATGCTCGCCAAGGGCAACCCTCCCAAGCGCATTGCCAGCCAGCTGTGCATTAGCAGCAAGACGGTGTCGAATAATCTGACGGTGCTCAAGCAGAAACTGAATGTCAGCTCCCTGACCGAACTGGTCCACCTGGCTATCGATACCGGTGTCATTCGTGTACAGGTGGCTTGAGCGCGTCAGCATGTGTCACTTTTCCCAATCGACAGGGCAGGCAGTGCAGTTGCTCATGTGCATGTTGAGAAAGGTGCCGTAGTGCAGTCGGGCACCACTCATATCGGCAGATTCCAGGTTGGCGTGGTTCATCTTTGATTCCTGCAGATTGGCATCGCGCAGATCGGCGCCCTTTAGATCCGCCTTGGGTAACCAGGCCATCTCCAGGTTGGCGGCCCGCAGCGTGGCGTCGTGCATGCTGGCACCACTGAAACGGGCAAATTCAAGGTTGGCTCCGGTAAAATCAGCCTCCTTGAACTGACCGCCCTGGGCTGTCAGGTTCCAGGCCTGAGCGCCAACAAAGCTGGCACCCACTGCGCTTACACCCCGCATGGCGGTTTGTTGCAGACTCGCCCGATTGAGATTGGCCCCATCCAGCTTGGCATTGTCCATCTTCGCCTGATCTAGCCGTGCATGTCGCAGGTCAGCGCCGCGCAAGTCCGCACCCACAAAGTCGGCCTTGCGCAGGTCCTTATGCCGCAGGTCAACATTGCGCAGGTCAATGCCAGGACAGCGAGTGCCGGGCTTCAAAGCACAGCCGTTCACGGTGACCACATCTTCCTCCGCGAGGTCGGCATCTTGAGCGGCAAGAGGTTGGGCAGCGATGATCCCCAAAACGAGAAAGCTTGTGGCAAATAGCGATTTCATTGTTTCAGCTCCCATGGCAACGCCCGGTCGTGCCGGGCGTGCCTCAAGGTTTAATGGAGTTACGGGTTCAACGCTTGGCGCTGCTGGTATCCCAGCTAGGTAGTTTAAATACCCAGAACGAACCGCCCTGTGCAACGGGCTTGGTCAGCTCGGCCATCTCGCCACCCCAGAGAGGCACTGCACCGCCGTAGCCGGTGGTAACACCGATATATTGCTCGCCATCCATTTCCCAGGTGATAGGCGGTGAGATGATTCCGGTGCCGGTCTGGAACTTCCAGACTTCCTTGCCGGTTTTGGCGTCGAAGGCCTTGAAGTAACCATCACCCGTTCCGGTAAAGACCAGGTTGCCCGCCGTCGCCAAGACGCCCGCCCAGAGTGGCAGTGGTTCTTTGTGTTCCCACTCGACCTTGCCGGTAGTGGGATTCATCGCACGCAAAATACCAACATGGTCGTCATACATACGCTTGATCCGGAAACCCATACCCAGGTAGGCAGAGCCTTTGTTGTAGCTGACTTCTTCGGTCCAGTAGTCCTCTTTCCAGTGGTTGGCGGGCACATAGAACAGCCCGGTATCCTGGCTGTAGGCCATGGGGTTCCAGTTCTTGCCGCCAAGGAAAGGGGGTGATACCTCTACCGCTTCGCTGCGTTCCTGGCCGGGCTCTAGCCGAGCGGGGCGCTGGCCTTCGTTTTCTACGGGGCGGCCAGTCTTCAGGTCGATGTGGCTTGCCCAGGTGATGTTATCGACGAAGGGGAAGGCATTGGCCAGCTTGCCGTTGTTCCGATCCACTACATAGAAAAAGCCGTTACGATCAGCGTGAGCAGTGGCTTTCAGGGTTTTGCCAGCCTTGTCCTGGTAATCAAACAGCACCAGTTCGTTGTTGCCAGAGAAATCCCAGGCGTCGTTGGGCGTGTGCTGATAGAACCACTTGACCTCACCGGTGGTGGGGTCAACGCCGACCTGGCCGGAGGTGTAGAGGCTGTCGTAATCAGAAGGTTTGCCGTCTTTGGAGGTACGCGCCCAGCCATTCCAGGGCGCGGGATTGCCGGCGCCGATAATGATGGTATTGGTCTCTGCATCGAAACTCGCGCTCTGCCAGGGTGCGCCGCCACCCTGGCTCCAGGCCTCAACCTTGCCAGTGGGCGAGTTCGGATCATCCGGCCAGGAGGGGGCTTTTACGTCACCCGTGGGCGTACTGTCCTTGCCGTTCAGGCGGCCCATATGGCCTTCAACGAAGGGCCGCATCCAGATTTCCTTGCCGGTTTCCGGGTCACGGGCGAAGAGCTTGCCTACTACGCCAAATTCGTCGCCCGAGGAGCCATGGATCAGCATGACTTTGCCGGTTTTCTGATCTTTGACGATGGTAGGTGCACCGGTCATGGTGTAACCGGCCTGGTGGTCACCGAATTTTTCACGCCACACCACCTTGCCGGTATCCTTGTTCAGCGCTACCACACCAGCATCCAGCGTGCCGAAGAACACATTGTCGCCATAGATCGCAGCCCCCCGATTGACCACGTCACAGCAGGGACGAATGTCATCAGGCAGACGATGAGCGTAGCTCCACAGACGTGCGCCGGTCTTGGCATCCAGGGCGAAGATGCGCGAGTAAGAGCCGGTTACGTAAATCACGCCCTCATGAATGATTGCCTGGGATTCCTGGCCGCGCTGTTTTTCATCGCCGAAGGAGTAGGACCAGGCTGGGGTCAGCTTGTAGATGTTGTCGCTATTGACCTGGTTTAGCGGGCTCCAGCGCTGGGCGTTGGTTCCCATGCCGTATTGCAGCACGTTATGGGTCGAGGTGTGATCGTTGGCTATATCGTCCCACGTGACAGGCTTGGCCATCGCATGGGGCGCAGCCAGGGCAATACTGGCGGCCATCGCCAGACACTTGACGGCCTGGGCGAGTGGGCTTGGAGCAGGAAGCGTTTTTGTTCTCATGGCAGTGTTTCCTTGTTGTTGGAGGAGGGCAGCAATGCTGGTCCACGTCACCATCTTGGTCAGTCGTCTTTTCTGCTGATACGGAAAATGACCCGGTCTTTGCGGGAAAAACACCCGGTTAGCTAGCGCTTGGGATGCCCTCAATCGGAGCGCTACTTTGGGGGGAATAAATCAATGCTTTCGGCTATTTTGGCTTTGAAAAGCCTGCAGCGTCCCGGCAAGGTAGGGGCCGCTGGCCTCCTGACGGCTGAAGTGCTTAATACCAACGAACTAATTTGCAACCACCAAAGCAGCATTGGGGTTAGGTCGGTGCGTTCCTACCATGGCTCTCGAAAACTCAAATAATGATCCGTGCCTGACACGGCCGAGAGGTGAGCCACATGATGCATTTCAAACACGCCCTGAAGATAAGCGCACTGGGATTGGTATTGGCTTCTGGCCAGGCGCTGGCCCACGGGAACGTCACGCCCCAGTCGGTGGATACCAAGAATCTGGAACAACTGGGTGATGAATGGCTCGACACCAATCCGTATCGCGATCACCCCCAGCACGACCTGGCAGTGAAAATAGGGGCTTCCGCCTACAACCAGAACTGCGCTGCGTGTCATGGGCTGGAGGCGATTTCCGGCGGTATGACCCCAGACTTGCGTGAGCTTGAGTCAGGCGATTACGGTGATGAGTGGTATAAGGAACGGGTAGTCAACGGCGCAGTCCGCGACGGCCGGGTGTATATGCCACGTATGGGCGATGTGCTCAGTCAGGAGGCGCTATGGGCCATCCGTACCTGGTTGGAAACTGTTGCAGTAGAGCAGTAAAGCATGCGCTGCCTGGGCATTGTCAGCTTGTGGTGCTGTTTGTTGCTGGCAATGCCGGCGCAGGCATTCAACATCACACATATCCGTGACCATGATGAAATTATCGAGTCTGGCTACCTCAAGGTGGCCGTCTACGAAGACTATCCCCCCTACAGTTTCATAGAGGATGGCCAGCCCCGAGGCGTCGACGTCGAGCTGGCCAAGGTACTGGCCTCCGAGCTGGGCGTGGAGTTGCGGCTGCAATGGATGACCCCGGACGAAACCTTCGACGGTGATCTGCGCAACCATCTATGGAAAGGTCACTACCTGCGTCCCGGTCAGATCGCCGACGTCATGTTGCGTGCCCCCAACGACAAGGCGTACAGCACCATGCGTGACGATTTGGGCCTGCCGGCGCACGAGCTGGTGCACATGTTTGGCCCCTATCAGCAGGAGCGCTGGCAAGCGGCCTACGACCCACGGAAGATAGACGCAGTACCCAGCATTGCCATCTTTCAATACCATCCCGTAGGCGTTGAGGAGGATTCCATCCCCTCGTTCTATCTGGCCAGTGTCATGAATGGTCAGATAAGCAAGATGACCCATCATTACCGTCGGCTTGCCCAGGCCTTTGAGGCGATGGTGGGCGGGGAAGTGCATGCGGTCATGGGCACACAGGCAGAGATCGACTGGCTGCTCGCAAAGCACCCCGATGCGGGCATGCGATTGACCGAGAATGCCTATCCGAATATGGGCAAACAGGTCTGGGATCTGGGCATGGCAGTCCACGACTCCAACCGGCAACTAGCCTATGCCCTGGGTGATACCGCTGAAGCCATGGTGCTGGACGGGCGCATGGCCGCGCTCTATGCCGAGTACGGTTTGCGCTACATGTTGCCGAGCTATTACACCGATATCTGAACCGCTTTCATGCTTGCCGGCGCGCATTGAGTTTTTACTGCGCGGCCGGCTTTTTTATGTCTGAGAACAGGGTATTGCTACCAAGTGATGAGCTAAATCACCCCTGGGTTGCATTGTTGAGCAAGGCCTTGCGGCGAACAATCAGGGTCAGAGGCGGGAAAATTTCCCGGTTCTTCGCTGACTCGACCATCACAACAATACATCTCTGAGGTAGCAGCAATGACACACCGCTCATCCTTCGCCTTGACCGCCCTGGTAGCCGCCATGAATTTTTCCGGTATGGCTGTCGCAGGCGTCACTTATGACGATATCAACAACGATGCGACCACCACCGATTCCATTGTCTCCTACGGCATGGGCACGCTCGGCCAACGCTATAGCCCGCTGACCATGGTTAACGACAGCAACGTCAATCAGTTGCAGCCGGCCTGGGCATTCTCGCTCGGCGGCGAAAAACAGCGCGGCCAGCAAGCACAACCGATGATCAAGGATGGGGTGATGTATATCACCGGCTCCTACTCGCGCGTGTTCGCCGTTGATGCACGCACCGGCAAGAAGCTCTGGCAATACGATGCGCGCCTGCCCGACGGCATCATGCCTTGCTGTGACGTGATCAACCGCGGGGTGGCTTTGATTGATGATCTGGTGATCTTCGGTACCCTGGACGCAAAGCTGGTGGCCCTGCACAAAGATACCGGCAAGGTGGTCTGGCGCAAGACCGTAGCCGACTACAAGGCCGGCTATGCCATTACCGCCGCGCCGCTGATCGTGAATGGCCGGTTGATTACCGGCGTATCAGGTGGCGAGTTTGGCGTTGTGGGCAAGATTGAAGCCTACGACCCCACCAACGGCGAGCTGCTCTGGACCCGCCCGACCATCGAAGGGCACATGGGGTATACCTACAAGGACGGCAAAGCCATTGAAGCGGGTATTTCCGGCGGCGAAGCCAATAAAACCTGGCCCGGCGACCTGTGGAAGACCGGTGGCGGAGCGCCTTGGCTAGGCGGTTTCTATGACCCGGAAACCAATCTGTTGCTCTTCGGCACCGGTAATCCGGCGCCCTGGAACTCACACATGCGCAAGGGCGACAATCTCTATAGCTCATCACGCCTGGCTCTGAACCCCGACGACGGCACTATTAAATGGCATTTCCAGACCACGCCCAATGATGGCTGGGACTACGACGGCGTGAACGAGCTGGTGTCCTTCAACTACAAAGAAGGCAACAAGGAAATCAAGGCTGCGGCCACCGCTGACCGCAACGGTTTCTTCTATGTACTGGACCGTACCAATGGCAAGTTTATTCGCGGCTTTCCCTTCGTCGACACCATCACCTGGGCCAAGGGGCTAGACAAGAACGGCCGGCCGATCTACAGCGAAGACCACCGCCCAGGCGCGCCAACAGAATCCGGTGACCAGGGGAAAACCGTTTACGCTGCGCCCGCCTTCCTCGGCGGCAAGAATTGGCAACCCATGGCCTACAGTCAGGACACCGGCCTGTTCTACGTGCCATCCAACGAATGGGGAATGGACATCTGGAACGAAAGCACCGCTTACAAGAAGGGCGCAGCCTATCTGGGAGCCGGCTTCACCATCAAGCCAATCCATGACGACTACATTGGAGTACTCCGGGCCATGGACCCCAGAACCGGCAAGGAAGTCTGGCGCGTGAAAAATCCGGCGCCACTCTGGGGCGGTGTACTGAGCACCAAAGGCAACCTGGTCTTTACCGGCAACCCGGAAGGTTACCTGATGGCCTTCAATGCCAAGAATGGCGAGAAGCTGTGGGAGTTCAACACTGGTTCAGGCGTGATTGGTAATCCGGTAACCTGGGATATGGATGGCGAACAGTATGTATCTGTGCTGTCTGGCTGGGGCGGGGCGGTACCCTTGTGGGGCGGCCAAGTTGCCGAGATCGTCAAGGACTTCAACCAGGGCGGGATGCTCTGGACATTTAAAATACCGAAACCCACTCCGGTAGCCAATCGTTGATCTGATGGATTGACCAGCATGAAAGGAAGGGCCTGCTTGCAGGCCCTTTTCATTCCATATAAACAATGAAAGCCGTCTAATGGAAATCTTCTCTATAGATTCGCGTTAACAGGTCGGGTCGGACTAAGCTGATCAAACCTGCTATCCAACGTGGTCGAAGTGATATATCAAGCGGTGTCACGCGCCCCCGATGCACCGTAGTTGCAAATCTATAGAGATCTCTTGGTGGGGTTTGGTTTTGAGACTACCTGTTAATAGTGATGGGCCATCTGCCGCCCGCCAACCGCACTGAGTTGCGTCCGGCAGCCTTGCATTCATAAAGCGCCGCATCGGCTTGAGCAATAAGACTCGACGCAACATCTTGCTGGCCTGGCACACCAACCCAGACGCCGGCACTGAAGCTTTGCGCTATCGCTTGTTCGCCAAACAGGGTGTGATTGTCTGCGATGGCCTCACGCAGGGCTTCGACTGCGGTCATGGCGCCCTCTACGCTGGAGCCTGGCATCAGCAGCAGGAACTCTTCACCACCGTAACGTCCCAGGCTGTCAGCGAGCCGAAGGCGCTGTTTCATCTGCTGCACGCAGTGACGCAGAACCTCATCGCCGGCAAGATGGCCGTGCTGATCGTTTATGTTCTTGAAATGATCGAGGTCAATGATGGCGATGGCCAACGCGTTGTTCGCGCGCCTGGCGCGATCAATTTCCTGGTCCAGCTCTTCAAGAATGGCTCTGCGGTTGGGGATATCGGTCAGCGGGTCGCGCATGGCCAGGTATTTCAGTGCTACCTCAGCCCGTTCCTTGGACATCAATACCAGGCCTAGCGAGAGCATCATGACTGTCACAGTGCCTATGCTGATGGAAATCGATTGCCTCAAATTGCTGACGTCATAACGCATTTCGGGTGCATTGCCGCTGACGATGGATACCACCCGAATAAGAATGCCTATAAGGCTGATGGAGGCGCCGAGAATCAGCAGAATGTGAGCCCGGCCGCCGGGTTGGGAAAAATGTGCCGCCCAGCGAATAATAAACGCGCATTGGATCATCAAGATACCGGACGCGACCAGCGTGCGTGGTTCCAGGGTATTCAGCAGCAGAGTCAGTAGTACTAACTGGGCGACTGGCAGGCTGAGTAACAGGGCCCAGGGAACGCGGTGATCGCTTATGCGGAAAATGCTCGCGGCGTAGAACGCGACAGCGACTGAGAGCAGCGTATTGGGCAGCGCGTAGGTCACCCATAGTGGAGCGTGACCGAACAGGGTGAAACAGACGTAGGCCAGTGCATGTGCCAGCAATCCGGCGCCGACTGTGAGCATCCCGTCGCGCTGATTGAAACGTCCGACTACCAACAGGCAAAAAGCCATGATCAGCGCCACCCAGGCTACCGAGGCGAAAATAGTCGGCGTATGGGCGATCATGGGCGGCCGTGCTCTTGTCGCAGCAAACTAGGTATCCGAGTGAGAAAAGGGATCAAAGGGGTGCGCGCCACTTTTATTCTTCAGCCTGTTTTATAGCCTGTGACGTCGGGCGTGTGGATTGCTTAACCCGGTGCTATTGGCAATTTGTCATTGGTTCTCTTTTGGGTCTGACGCAGACCTGATCAGAGTACTTGCACTGCTGTTATAGCAAAGTTTGCAAGGCCGTCAAGCCAATACGCACGGCTGTCGAAAAAGCAGGACTATAAACCGCAGTGCGCTGGAGATCCTCGCAGCGGTTGGTGTTTTGCCTGCTGGGGGAGGGTTTCAAGAATCAAGACTTTTAACTGTATCTATATACAGTATACAATGCAGCTCGCTGAGCTTATGGCAAGGCGCGGGAAGTCCATATAAAGCCTGAGGTGTGATCATGGCCGTTGAAGTTGTTTACCGCAGTAGCAGAGACCCGGAGCATTTGTTCATGGATAAAGCCGAAGCCGATCGCCACGACAAAATGCTTGAGCTGGCAGAAACACTAGGTGAGGTATTGCAGAAGGCCGTGCCATCGCTGGGTGAAAAGACTGCCGAAGAAATCAGTCTGTTCATGGCGCAGCACCGTGATGTGTTTGCCAAGGCGTTCAAGAACAATACTGAAGCCCTGGCAGAGCTGATGACTGAGTCATGAAGACTTGAAAGCGCCACCACGTCAGCGGGGCGCTTTTGCCAAGCCATATCAGTAGCGATAGGTAACCTGGGCAGACAAACCGTGTGCACTGTTGCGGTAATCGGCGCTGTAACCTGGTGAGGTGGGCGAATCCTCATAGCTCACGCTAGCACGATCCTCCCGCAGGTAGGCGTATGCAACATCCAGCGTCAGGTCGTCAGTCGCGTCCCAGCCGGCACCCAGTGAGAGTATCTTGCGATTACCTACAGGGATACGGACTGTGCGGTCAGCATCATTGGTGGGGGATCGGTCAAAAGCGAGGCCAGTACGCAGCACCACCTTGGGTGTGATCTGATAGGCCGCGCCGAAAGCGAAGGCCCAGGTGTCAGACCAGTTCAGCTCTTCCTCAACGGTGCTGAACCCCTGGTTCTCGATCACCAACTGATCGAACTGGCTCCAGCGTGTCCAGGTGGTCCCGGCGTAAAAGGTCCAGAAATCATCGTGGGCATAAGTCAGGGACACATCGACCGACTCGGGAGTACTGACTTCCAGTTCGGCGTCATAGCGACCGTTGACCGGGATCGGGAACCCAGAGACCCGCGTGCGGCCTTCCAGGGTGTAATCCACCTTGGAATGATAGGTGACGCCCAGTGCGACGCTGTCTGAGAGATCAACCAGTACACCGGCATTGAAACCATAGCCAATATCGTCGCCCTGGATATCGACGTTGCCGTCGCTCCCCGTTCCAGTAAAGACAGCGCTGGTCAAGGTGCCTTCAATACGATTGATCGTGGGGCCGAAGCCGATGGACACCCGATCGTTGACCTTATAGCTCAGCGTCGGCTGTAGCGTGACCACTTGCACTTCGCTTTCCAGGCCGTGATAACGACCCTGGAAGCTGCTTTCATAATCGCTGATGACACCAAAAGGCACGTAGATGCCCAGGCCGAAGTGCCAGTCTTCATTCAGCGGTCTGACGTAGTAACCAAAGGGGATGGCAGCAAAAGGCACCATGTCTCCATCGTTGGTCCCGGGAGCGCTGCTGCTGGCGTTGCTGATATCGGTCTTGGCATGAATTGCAGCGAAGCCGCCGCTGACTTGAGCCCGATCCAGTTTGGACATGCCCGCGGGATTACCGAAGACAGTGCTGGCATCCTGTGCCGAGGAAGAACGTCCGGCAAAGCCGGTTCCCATGCTGCTGGCACTCTGTTCATTGATGGCGACACCATTGGCCAGCGCCTGGGTGGAAGCGGCCGCCACGGCGAGCGCAAGGGCAGTTCTAAGGGTTATGCTTTTAGTCATCTGAAACTCCGGGGATTGTCTGGGGCGCGGAGGCTACCGACGCTTCGGACATAAATAAAACCTCGGGGTTCAATGTTTTGAGTCTAATTGGCTCGGATATGAGACGGAACACGCATACCGGCAAAAAATGACTTAGATTCCGCCGAGACGTGCGCGCTTCAGCTTGCGCCAGTGGCCCAGGCGCGTATTCAGGGTGGTCAGATTATCAATCCCCTGGGCCCGTGCCTTGCTGAGCAGGATCAGGGTCATCTCTGCCGTGGCCATGGCATCTGCCGCCGCGTTATGCCGCTGACTGTTGTTGAGCTGGAAATGCGTCTGCCAGTCATCCAGCCCACCGCGTCCGACCTTGGCATCCGGGCAGAGCATGGGCGCCATTTCAGCTACGTCTATAAACTTGTGCTGTAGCCGATAGCCCAGATCCTGGCGCAGGCTCTTGCCCAACATGCGCTGATCAAAGCCGGCATGGAAGGCCAGGAACACGCATTCCCCGGCAAACTCCATAAAATCCAGCAGCGCATCCTGAGGCTCCATGCCCTCGGCGACTTCGCTGGGAGGGATGCCGTGAATCAGGATCGACTCAGTGACCTTGTGATTGGCGCGATACAGCGTGCATTCATATTGAGTACCCATATCCACAGCGCCACGCTCAATTACCACTGCGCCTATCGACAGCACCTTGTCGCGCTGCGTATTCAAACCGCTGGTTTCCAGGTCGACCACCACCAAGCGTGTTTCATGCAGAGGGGTGTCATCCAGCGGCTGCGGGGCAGGGAGGTGATCACGACGCTCGCGCTGGGCGTCGCTAAGGCTCGCCGCGCGATGGCCTGCCAGCCAGTTCAGCGGACTCATAGCTGATACCTGAGAGCCAGGCTCGCCTGCAACCGCTTGGCCTGGCGGAAGGATTCGCGCAGGATCCGGCGGTCGAGGTGGTTGAGGGTGTCCGGGTCAATGCGATTACTGAACGGCAAGCCCTGGCGATCCTGCAGCTGATGCTGCTGCATGCGGATCAGTTGAATGTAGTGGTAGGCTTCCTCATAGGCCGCCGCGTCCTTGGCATCGATCACCTCAAGGGCACTGAGTTGACGGAAGCGCTCAAGGGTATTGCACTCTGAAATCCCGTGAGCCAGGGCCAGTAGCCGTGCACCGTCCACGAACGGCATCAAGCCCTGTTTTTTCAGATCCAGGGTGTCCTTCTCCACGCCACTGCGGGCCACCACGAAGTCGCGGAAGCGGCCTATGGGTGGGCGCTGCGTCAGCGCGTTGTGGGCCAGCATGTGTTGAAACAGGGTGTTGTTGCTGACCTTCTCGAGCACTCTGTTGAAGAGCTTGCGTGCGCCATCTGCCTCGCCCCAGACCACCCGGAAATCGAAGTAGATCGAGGATGCCATCAGGTTTTCCGGGGTAGTGGTACGGATCAGTTGGTCAAAGCGCTTGTCCCATTCATGCACAGACAGGCACAGCTCGGGATTGCTGGCCATGATGTTGCCCTTGCACAGGGTGAAGCCGCATTCGGCCAGCCCATGGTTGATCTTCTGCGCGAGGGGTAACAGCACGCCGCGCATACGCGCTGCGTCTGCCGCATCCTCGGCGGCGAAGAGGATGCCATTGTCCTGATCGGTGTGCAGCGTCTGCTCGCGGCGACCTTCACTGCCAAAACACAGCCAGGTAAAGGGGAAGCCGGGATCGCCGTGCTCCTCGATACTCAGCTCGATCACCCGGCACACCGTGTGGTCGTTCAAAAGAGTGATGATGTGGGTAATCTGAGTCGAGGAGGCACCGTGGGCCATCATGCTCTCGACCAACTGGCGGATATCCGTGCGCAGGGCGGTGAGCGTGCTGACCCGGCTGGCCTGGCGAATGGTCCGGGCCAGGTGAACCAGATCAACCCGTTGCAGGGAAAACAGATCGCGCTCAGACACCACGCCAACCAGCCGCTCCTGATCAACCACGCAGATATGCGCTATGTGCTGGCCGGTCATGGCGATCGCCGCATCAAATGCAGAGGCGCTCGGCGGCAGGTGGAAGGGCGGCGAGGACATGACCTGATGTATCGGATCATCCATGCCGATCTCACCGAGGGCGACCACCTTGCGCAGGTCCCGCAGGGTAAAGATGCCCAGCGGTTTTTTCTCCGTATTGACGATGACGATACTGCCGACATTGGCCTCGTGCATGTTTCTTACCGCGTCGCGTATCGGCAACTCCGCGGCGCAGCTGATCGGGCTGCGCACTGCCAGATCGCCCAGGCGCGTATCCAGCGAGTATTGGGAGCCCAGATTTTCTGCCGCCTGCATCTGCGCCTGCTGGTTGACCTGGTCAAGCAGGCTGCTGACGCCACGCAGGGCAAAGTCACGGAAGGGCGCAGACATGGCAAAGAGTCTGGCAAAGTCTGCGCGCGGCAGTGCCAGGCAGAACGTATCCTTGCCGGCCAAGTGCTCGGTGCGGGTGGCGCGCTCGCCAATCAGCGCCGCCAGCGGAAAACATTCACCCTGGGTGATCTCGAAGGTGGTTTCCGGCGCTTCCTGCCCGGCCAGCATGCGCTCGCCGCGCACCAGGCCTTGCTTGACGATATAAAAGTTCTTAACCGGGCCATCCTGCGGGCGGATGATGGTCTCGCCACCCGCGAAAAAGCACAGCTGGCAATGCTCCACCATAAAGGCCAGGTGGTGAGTGTCCATCAGGTTGAACGGCGGGTAGTTCATCAGAAACGTCATGGTGCCATGTACGTTCTGCATGACGGCCGTTTTGCCGGTGGCGGCGAAGGCGTCGTCCTTACTCATGAGCAAGACCTTTTTATGTGTGCGGCAAGTATGGGCAGGCCGGGGCTGGGGCCCCATCCTACGTAAGTCTAGTTCCCTTATATAGGCTGTGGTTTAGTCTGGCGGCATAATAAGAGGATCGATCACGATGTGCCCTTCCGAACTGACTCCAGCTACCTATCATCAAGCCTACCAACAGGCCAGCCTTGACCCCGAAGCGTTCTGGGCCGCGCAGGCCGCAGGCCTCGCCTGGCATACGCCCCCAACCGCTGTTCTGCAACAGGACGGCGAAGGTGATTATCACTGGTTTGCGGATGGCCGGCTGAATACCGCCTGGCTGGCTGTGGATGCTCATGTGGAGGCAGGGCGGGGTGAACAGACCGCGATCATCTACGACTCCCCGGTGACCCACGGCAAGGCGCGCATCAGTTACCGCGAACTGGCGGGGCGGGTCGCCCAATGCGCCGGCATGCTGCGTGGCCTGAACGTGCAGAAGGGCGACCGGGTTATTATCTACATGCCGATGATCCCGGAAGCCGTGGTCGCCATGTTGGCCTGCGCGCGATTGGGAGCAGTGCATTGCGTGGTATTCGGTGGCTTTGCCGCCCACGAACTGGCGGTGCGTATTGATGACGCCCAGGCAGACGTGATCCTCACCGCATCCTGCGGAATCGAGGTCGACCGTATTATCCCCTACAAACCACTGGTGGACGCGGCAATCAATGAAGCGGCCCACCCGGTCAGGCACTGCGTGGTCTATCAGCGCCCGCAATGTAAAGCCGAGCTGTATAGTGATCGCGACCTGGAATGGCAGCGCGCGCTCGCCAATGCCGAACCAGCCGACGCGGTACCCGTACTGGCCGGCGACCCGCTTTATATTCTTTACACCTCTGGCACTACCGGCAAACCCAAGGGCGTTGTGCGTGATCATGGCGGGCACGCCGTCGCCATGCGCTTCAGCATGCAGGTGGTTTACGACATGCGGCCTGGCGACGTGTTCTGGGCCGCCTCTGATGTTGGCTGGGTGGTAGGCCACTCCTACATTGTTTACGGGCCTTTGCTCGCCGGCTGCACCACCGTGCTATACGAAGGCAAACCCATTCGCACACCGGATGCCGGTGCCTTCTGGCGGGTCTGTGCCGAGTACGGCGTCAAGGCATTGTTCGCAGCGCCGACCGCCTTTCGCGCGATCCGCAAGGAAGATCCCAACGCGTCTCTGGCGCATGCCGCGGACCTGTCCAAACTGGAGCGGCTTTACCTGGCAGGCGAACGCCTGGACCCGCCCACCTGGGCCTGGCTGGAGGAGCACTTCAAGCGCCCGATCATTGATCATTGGTGGCAGACCGAAACCGGTTGGGCGATTGCCGCCAACCCGGCAGGTTACGAATTGCAGACAGCCAAAATGGGCTCGGCGACCTGGCCGATGCCGGGCTTTGAAGTCGCCATTCTCGACGACGAAGGCCTGCCGGTCAAAACCGGTGTGCAGGGCAATATTGCGCTGAAAATGCCGCTGCCACCCGGCTGTCTGACGGGTATCTGGGGCAATCCTGCGCGTTTCCGTGAGGGTTATCTGAACGTCTTTCCGGGGTATTATCAGTCGGGGGACGCTGGCTATCTGGACCATGACGGCTATGTGTTCGTCATGGGCCGGACGGATGACATCATCAATGTCGCAGGCCATCGGTTGTCCACGGGCGAGATGGAAGAGGTGCTGGGTGCCCATCCGGCGGTGGCCGAGTGTGCGGTCATCGGCATTCCCGATGAACTCAAAGGCGAGTTGCCGTTGGGCCTGGTGGTATTGAAGAACGATATGCATATAGACGCGGGCACCTTGAGTGCCGAGCTGGTTGCGATGGTTCGTCGTGATATCGGCGCGCTGGCGTGCTTCAAGGGCGCACTGGTGGTCAAGCGATTACCCAAGACACGCTCGGGCAAGATCCTGCGGCGGATCATGCGCCAGATGGCCGGAGGCGAGACCTTTGCAGTGCCCTCGACCATCGACGATCCAGCCTGTCTCGACGAGCTGGCCGAGCAACTTCGACCCGAGGCCCTCCAGATCAGTCGTTCCACTTAACGCGTTGATTTGCTATGGTACGGCCTATTGAACTTGGGCCGAGCTTGTGCCGGCCATGCTGCCTGATCCGGATATCAGGTAGTTCTTGAAATGCTGCTCGCTCAACGCACAAGGGGTCGGATTTGATCAAGGTATTAGTGGTAGACGACCATGATCTGGTGCGTATGGGCATCAGCCGAATGCTGAGCGATGTTCCAGGGCTAAGTGTGGTGGGTGAAGCCGATTCCGGCGAGTCTGCCGTTACCCAGGCCCGCCAGTTGAAGCCGGATGTGGTGCTGATGGATGTCAGAATGCCTGGCATTGGCGGCCTGGAAGCTACCCGCAAGCTTCTGCTTCATGACAAGCACCTGCGCATTATTGCCGTCACCGTCTGCGATGAAGAACCTTTCCCCACACGCCTGATGCAGGCCGGTGCCGCCGGTTATGTCACCAAGGGTGCCGCGCTGGACGAGATGGTCACGGCGATCCGTCAGGTAGCTGGCGGGCAGCGCTACATCAGTCCTGATATCGCACAACAACTGGCCCTGAAGGCGTTCGCGCCGGCCTGCGACTCGCCCTTCGACAATCTGTCCGAGCGTGAAATGCAGATCGCCTACATGATCGTCAGTTGCGAGAAAGTGCAGAATATCGCCGACAAGCTGTGTCTGAGCCCGAAAACGGTCAACACCTATCGGTACCGGCTGTTCGAGAAACTGAATATCACCAGCGATGTTGAGCTGACGCTGTTGGCGGTGCGCCACGGCATGGTTGACGCCTTGCCCCGCTGAGCATGAATCCACCCGTATTTGATCCCAGTGCCTTTCTCTCGACTGCCAGCAACAAGCCTGGCGTTTATCGCATGTTCGATGCCAAGGGGGAACTGCTGTACGTCGGCAAGGCCAAGCACCTGAAAAAACGCCTGGCCAGTTACTTCCGCAAGACCGGGCTGAGCCCGAAAACCGCCGCCCTGGTTGCGCGAATTCAGCAGATTGACACCACCATCACCGCCAATGAAACCGAGGCGTTGTTGCTGGAACAGAGCCTGATCAAGGCGTCCCGTCCGCCGTACAATATCCTGCTGCGCGACGACAAATCCTACCCCTACGTGTTTCTCTCCAGCCAGGACAGCTTCCCGCGGCTTGGCCTTCACCGTGGGACAAAGAAACTCAAGGGTCGCTACTTCGGGCCCTATCCGAGCGCCGGCGCCATCCGTGAAAGCCTCAGTTTGCTGCAGAAGGCCTTCAAGGTTCGCCAGTGCGAAGACAGCTACTACCGCAACCGCACCAGACCCTGCCTCCAACATCAGATCAATCGTTGCAAGGCGCCTTGTGTGGGCCTGGTCGACGAGCAGGAGTACGCCGAGGACGTGCGGCATTCCATCATGTTCCTCGAAGGGCGCAGCAACGCGCTGGCGGTCGAGTTAGGCAAGGCAATGGAGCATGCCGCCGAACAACTGGACTTTGAGCGCGCGGCGGAGTTGCGCGACCAGATGGCGCTGATGCGCCGGGTGCAGGACCAACAGAGCATGGATACCGAGCAGGGCAATGTGGATATCGTTGCTGCGTCCGTGTCGCCCGGCGGTGCCTGTGTGCATGTGGTGATGGTGCGCCAGGGCAGGGTGCTGGGCAGCAAGAATCACTTTCCCCGGGTCCCTATTGAACAGACCCCTGGGGAAGTGCTGGCTGCGTTCTTGCCACAGTACTACCTGGGCAGCGCGGACCGAGAACTGCCTGGCGAGATTATCGTAAACGCCGAGCACGAGGATCTGCCGGTCGTCGCAGAGGCTCTGGCGCAGGCGCGCGGGCATAATCTGACCATCAGCCACAGGGTCAGAGGCACTCGCAGCCGCTGGCAGAGTCTGGCGGTCAACAATGCCGAACTGGCGTTGGCTGGCATGCTGGCCAACCGGCAGAACGTACAGGTACGCTTTGACGCCCTCCAGGAAGCGCTGCAACTGCCCGAACGCCCGACTCGGCTCGAGTGCTACGACATCAGTCATTCCAGTGGCGAGGCGACTGTCGCGTCCTGCGTGGTGTTCGGGCCCGAGGGCCCCCTGAAGAGCGACTACCGACGTTTCAATATCGAAGGCGTCACTGCTGGCGATGACTATGCCGCGATGCGTCAGGCCTTGACCCGGCGCTTTAGCCGTATCAAGGAAGGCGAGGGCAAGATGCCGGACATCCTGCTGGTGGACGGTGGCAAGGGGCAGATGTCCATGGCCCTGGAAGTGCTGCAGGATCTGGCCATTCATGGCCTGACCCTGGTTGGCGTGGCCAAAGGTGTCACCCGCAAGGCCGGCATGGAAACTCTGTATCTGAATGACCCGCACAACGAGTTGGTGCTGCCAGGCCATTCGCCGGCACTGCATCTGATCCAGCATATCCGCGACGAAGCGCACCGTTTTGCTATCACCGGTCACCGCGCCAGGCGCGGCAAAGCCCGCAATACTTCACCGCTTGAGGGCATCGAGGGCGTCGGTCCGAAACGCCGCCGCGAGCTACTCAAGCATTTTGGTGGTCTACAGGAATTGAAGCGCGCCAGTGCGGCGGAAATGGCCAAGGTGCCCGGCATCAGCAAAAAACTTGCGGAACAGATTTATGCCGAGCTCCATAGCGACTAGAATGCGGCATTGACAGAGGCCTCACATTATTCATGAACATACCCAACATCCTGACGCTGCTGCGGGTCGGACTGATCCCCATCTTCATTCTGTTTTACTACTTGCCATTCCACTGGTGCTATGTGGCAGCCGCGATTGTGTTCACCATCGCAAGCGTTACCGATTGGCTGGACGGCTACCTGGCGCGCAAATGGGAGCAAAGCACGCCCTTTGGCGCTTTCCTGGATCCCGTTGCCGACAAGCTGATGGTGGCCGTGGCCCTGGTACTGCTGGTTCAGAGCCACGCCAATTTCTGGGTGACAGCGCCCGCTATGGTCATCATTGGTCGTGAGATCGTTATTTCCGCGTTGCGCGAATGGATGGCAGAGCTTGGCAAGCGCGCCCATGTCGCGGTCTCGCAGCTTGGCAAGTACAAGACCGCCGCGCAAATGGTCGCGCTGATCGTACTGCTGGCCAACCCACCGCTCATCAACAACTGGGTCATTCTTGGCTATGTGCTACTGATGATCTCTGCGGTCCTGACTTTCTGGTCCATGTACGTGTATCTGCGCGCCGCCTGGCCCTATATGAGCATGCATGTTGTACAAAAAAGCGACAAATAACTTTTTCTGAATCAATGACTTGACAGGCGTCCGCAGGAAGATAGAATAGGCGCCGTTCCAAAGCGGGAATAGCTCAGTTGGTAGAGCACGACCTTGCCAAGGTCGGGGTCGCGAGTTCGAGTCTCGTTTCCCGCTCCAGTTTTAGATTAAAGCCACCTCCGGGTGGCTTTTTTCGTTCTGAGGAGTAGAGCACGACCTTGCCGAGGTCGGGGCGGGGCGCGTAGCCTCGCGAGTTCGAGTCTCGTTTCCCGCTCCAGATTCAGATTAAAGCCACCTTCGGGTGGCTTTTTTCGTTGTCAGTCAGCTTTAACCAGTATCCGTTCCTGAGCAGCGCTCCACTGACCCTGCCTGCATATCCTTTAACCTGCCTGAAAGCACCGCCTGCCAAGGCCCTGAAAACCTAAGACTAATGTCGGGGATTTATTGTGCGGCCGAATTTTGCAGAATCGGTGTCACGGAATCCTTCCGAGTTAGTGAAATTCCCAAATCGGTAATAACAATAAAGTGGAGAGTGAAACGATGGATGACAAAGCGAAAGGCGCGGCGTATTGGTCGGCGAACCTACGCCTGATCTACTGGAGCCTGGCTATCTGGGCCTTATGTTCCTTCGGCTTCGGCATCCTATTGAGGCCTATGCTTTCAGGCATTTCAGTAGGCGGTGCTGATCTTGGTTTCTGGTTTGCCCAGCAGGGCTCAATCCTCGTGTTTCTTTGCCTGATCTTCTTCTATGCCTGGAGAATGAATCGTCTGGACAAAGAACATGGCCTCGAGGAGTAATCGGATATGAGCCAATTTGTTATCAATCTACTATTTGTCGGCGGTTCCTTCGCTGTATACGTGTTCATCGCGATCTGGGCACGTGCCGGCACCACCAAGGAATTCTATGTTGCAGGTGGCGGTGTGCATCCGGTCACCAACGGCATGGCAACCGCCGCTGACTGGATGTCTGCTGCCTCCTTCATCTCCATGGCCGGTCTGATTTCGGTCGGCTACGTCAACTCTTCCTTTCTGATGGGCTGGACCGGTGGCTTTGTGCTGCTGGCAATGTTGCTCGCGCCTTATCTGCGCAAGTTCGGCAAATACACTGTGCCGGACTTCGTAGGTGACCGTTTCAACAGCAACGCCGCACGCGCCGTCGCGGTGATCTGTTTGCTGGTGATTTCCACTACCTATGTTATCGGTCAGATGACAGGCGCTGGTGTAGCCTTCGCTCGTTTCCTGGAAGTAGACAGCACCACGGGTTTGATCATCGCATCGTGCGTGGTATTCGTTTACGCGGTACTGGGTGGTATGAAGGGCATCACTTACACCCAGGTCGCCCAGTACGTCGTGCTGATCGTGGCTTATACCATCCCGGCGATTTTCATCTCTCTGCAAATGACCGGTCATGTACTGCCGCAAACAGGTCTGTTCGGGACACACCTCGAATCAGGCGTGCCCATGCTGCAGAAGCTGGATGAAGTGGTACGTGAGCTGGGCTTCCAGGACTACACCGCCGATGTTCCCAACAAGCTGAACATGTTCCTGTTCACCGTGTCGTTGATGATCGGTACCGCGGGCCTGCCACACGTTATCATTCGCTTCTTCACTGTACCCAAGGTCGCAGACGCTCGTTGGACTGCTGGCTGGGCGCTGGTGTTCATTGCCTTGCTGTACACCACTGCACCTGCGGTAGCTTCTATGGGTCGCTTGAACCTGATCGATACCATCTACCCAGACGGCCCAACTGCGGCTTCGCTGGAGTATGCAGAACGGCCGCAGTGGATTCAGACCTGGGAAGAAACCGGACTGGTTACCTTCGAGGACAAGAACAACGACGGTCGCATCCAGATGTACAACGAAGTGCCTGCATTTGCCGAAGAAGCTGAATCACGCGGCTGGGCTGGCAACGAGCTGGTGGTGAATAACGACATTCTGGTACTGGCGAACCCTGAAATTGCCAACCTGCCAGGTTGGGTTATTGGCCTGATTGCAGCGGGTGGTATTGCTGCGGCGCTGTCAACGGCAGCAGGCTTGCTGCTGGCAATCTCGTCGGCGATCAGTCACGACCTTATCAAGAAGATGATCAAGCCTGATATCTCTGACAAGGGGGAAATGCTTGCAGCACGTATTTCCATGGCGGTGGCCATTGCAGTTGCCACCTGGCTGGGTATCAATCCGCCTGGCTTTGCCGCGCAGGTAGTGGCATTGGCCTTTGGTATCGCGGCGGCGACGATCTTCCCAGTACTGATGATGGGTATCTTCTCCAAGCGGATCTACAGCAAGGGTGCGGTTGCGGGCATGCTCGCAGGCTTGATCTGCACCACAGTGTATATCTTCATCTACCTGGGCTGGTTCTTCATCCCGGGCACCGCCAACCTGGCCAACATTCCTGAGAACTGGTTGTTCGGCATCTCCCCGCTGTCGTTCGGTGCGGTGGGTGCGTTGATCAACTTCGGTGTTGCCTTCGCAGTGTCCTACGCTACCGAGGAGCCTCCACAGGATATCCAGGATCTGGTAGAAAGCGTCCGCTATCCGAAAGGCGCTGGCTCTGCCGTAGATCACTGAGTACTATCCAAGCCAGACTGCAGAGCCAAGCTCTGCAACTGGCTGAACCTGAGCGGGCTTCCTAATGGAAGCCCGCCTTATTTGCGGGAAGAGAATTCATGATCTGGCATTTGCTGGCATTAGCTGTAGCGGGTTTGGGCGCGGCGGGCATTGGTGCCCTGTTGCGAGGTTTGTCGGGGAAAAGGCTGCCCAAGTGGATTATTCCGATCTTTGCCGGGGCGGGGATGCTGACCTACCAGATCTACTACGAGTACAACTGGTTTGAGCACAAGCAAACCCAACTGCCTACCGCTTCGCAGGTGGTAGAACTCGAGCAGGAAGGCGTGTTCTGGCGCCCCTGGACCTACATGTTCCCAATGACGGTGGGCTTTACCGTAGTGGATACCGAGGAAATCGCTCATACCGAGCGGGAAGGGCAGCGCATCAGCCAGTTTATTCTGTACAAGTTCGACAAGGAGTATGTTGATCTGGTGTCCCATCAGACGCATCTGCTTAACTGCACTACGGCCGAGTTGGTACCCATGGCCGAAGATGGCACTCTGCGGGTTGCAGCAATGCGCCGTGTTGAACCGGATGGCCCGCTCTATCAAGCGGTCTGTGAACCAAATTGAGGGTGCAGCGCTGCACTAACAGAGTGATCAGCGCGCGCTTGCCAAGCCGTTCGAATTGATACATAATGCAGCCCATCGAATGCACTGGGTTGGAAAATTATCAGCTTTATCAATAAGATAAGCCTGAAATCAAGATCTTTTGCGTCGATGAAGTTACGTTTGATTCACCCACAACGTAGCTGTTCTCCATGAGGCCGGGTGGCAGAGTGGTTATGCAGCGGATTGCAAATCCGTGAACGCCGGTTCGATTCCGACCTCGGCCTCCATTTATTCGTAGTAAGCGGTTTGGTTCTGCCGTACTTGTTAGCCCGGATGGCGAAACTGGTAGACGCAAGGGACTTAAAATCCCTCGGGGGTAACCCCGTGCCGGTTCGATTCCGGCTCCGGGCACCATCGGTCACTCCCCACGTATTCCCCCTCTCGCTTGAAATTCACTACCTTACTCTCTCTGATTGTCATCTCTTGCAATGAGTTAAGGCACAATAGCGCGTCATAGCGGGTGCCCTGCATGAACTCCCTCGTTAGAGTATCGTCCGAGTAGTTAGGCAAGCCAACAGGTGGAATATGTCATATCTGGATTTGCGCGGCGTCAGTACCTGGACGTTGATCAAACGCAGCTTTAGCGAATTCGACGAAAACGACATGTCGACCTATGCGGCCGCGCTGGCTTTCCGCGCATTGTTGTCACTCTTCCCGTTTCTGCTGTTCCTCACAGCCACCCTCAGCTTTTTCAATGTGCCGCAATTTTTCAACTGGTTGCGAGACCAGGCGGCAATTGCCTTTCCGCCGATGGTCATGGAGATGATCGATCCTGTGCTGGACCAGTTGCAGGACGAAAACAGCACTATTTTGTCTATCAGTATCATCATGGCCATATGGGTTTCTTCAACGGGTATGCGCTCATTGATGAATGCGATGAACAACGCCTACAACGTGCAGGAGTCCCGCCCGGCCTGGAAGCTCTTTCCGCTGTCCATTGGCTTTACGCTGGGCATGGGGCTGTTACTGATGCTCGCCGCCGGATTCATGGTGATAGGCCCTGCCGCCGCCGAGTGGCTGGCCAATCAACTGGGCATGAAGGATCTGTGGACATCGCTCTGGGGCTGGCTGCGTTGGCCCTTTGTAGTGGTGATCCTGATGTTTGTGGTGGCCATGATCTATTATCTCACACCGGACGTTGAGCAGGAATTCCGCTTTATCACGCCAGGATCGGTCATTGCGGTGGTGGTGTGGATCGGCGCCTCGATAGGCTTTGGTATATTTGCGCGCAATTTCGGCAACTTCCAGCTGTTCTATGGCGGCATTGGCGCGGTCATTATTTTGCTGTTGTACTTCTACGTTTCTGCAGCAGTGATGCTCTATGGCGCGCAACTCAATGCGGTGGTGGAGCATGCCTCTACCGAGGGCAAGGATGATGGCGAAAAAGTTATTGAGGAATGAGTGGCCACTGGAGCCTGTTGCGCCTACAGCGCCACAAGCGTCTAGGGTATGCTGCCGTATACACGAATGAACCAGGAAAGGCTGATACATGAGCGAGTTTGATTTTGATCTGTTTGTCATCGGTGCCGGCTCCGGCGGAGTACGGGCCAGCCGCATGGCTGCCGGCTTTGGCGCAAGGGTAGGGGTGGCAGAGGATCTTTATCTGGGCGGCACCTGCGTCAATGTCGGCTGCGTGCCGAAAAAGCTGTTTGCCTATTCGGCGCACTTTTCCGAAGACCTTGAAGATGCAAAAGGCTATGGCTGGAACATTCCCGACTCCACCTTTGATTGGCCAACGCTGGTTGCCAACAAGAATCAGGAAATTGCTCGTCTTAATGGCATTTATCGCAACATGCTCAAGGCCTCAGGCGTTACGGTGCTGGATGATCGCGCGCGGTTCATTGATTCACACACCTTGCAGGTGGGCGAGCAAAAGGTCACCGCAGAGCGCATTCTGATCGCCACCGGTGGCTGGCCGCATATTCCCGACTTTCCGGGCAATGAGCATGTGATCAGCTCCAATGAGGTCTTCCACCTCAAGACCCTACCCAAACGCACCCTGGTGGTAGGCGGCGGTTATATTGCCATCGAGTTCGCCAGCATTTTCCATGGCATGCAGCGCGAGGTAAGCCTGCTGTACCGGGGTGACCTGTTCCTGCGCGGCTTCGATACCAGCCTGCGTGAACACATGGCCGCAACCATACGGCAAAAGGGCATCGATCTGCGCTTCAATGCGGATGTCAAAAAAATTGACCGCCAGGCCGATGGCAGCCTGCACGTGACGTTGCAGGATGATTCCGTGCTGGAAACCGACCTGGTGCTTTATGCCACAGGCCGCAAACCCAATCTGAAAGGCCTTGGCCTGGAAAATACCCAGGTCACCCTCGACGACAAGGGTTTTATCGCCGTCAACCAGGACTACGAAACGCAGGATCCCAGCGTCTATGCGATTGGCGATGTGACCGATACGCTGAAACTGACGCCGGTTGCCCTGGCTGAAGGCATGGCGCTGGCACGCCGACTGTACAAGCCTGAACAATACGTTCCGGTGGATTACCGCGATATTCCCACCGCGGTGTTTTGTATTCCCAATATTGGCACTCTGGGTCTGACCGAAGAGCAGGCCAGGGAGGAGGGCTACACGCTGAGCATTTTCGAAAGCCGCTTCCGCCCTATGCGCAATACGGTTGCCGGTCGTGGTGAAGAAAGCCTGATGAAAATGATCGTCGACAAGAATACAGACCGGGTGCTCGGTGTGCACATGATCGGGCCAGAGGCCGGGGAAATAATTCAGGGTATGGCAGTAGCTCTCAAAGCCGGCGCTACCAAGGCGATGTTCGATGCCACCCTGGGCATTCATCCCACGGCCGCTGAAGAGTTTGTTACCATGCGCACCCCCACGCGGACCGACTGAAAGCCCGCGTCAGTTCGGCCGCCTGGTTCGGAGAAGGTACTGCATGACCTGGTTCTATGCCTTTGATCTCTTTGGTGTGGCAGTTTTCGCCATTTCTGGTGCGCTGGTGGCCGGGCGAAAATCCATGGATCTGTTCGGTGTGCTGGTCATCGCCATCATCACCTCGCTGGGTGGCGGCACACTACGGGACGCCATTCTGGATAATCATCCGGTCAGTTGGATCAGGAACGACGCCTACATTCTGGTGGCAGTACTGGCGGCGGTGGGCACCATCATCTGGGTTCGCTTTACCCGGCCGATTCATGAAACCGGGCTGTTGATCGCGGATGCTTTCGGCCTGGCCATTTTTACCGTGATCGGCACTCAGGTAGCCCTGCAGCATGACGTACCTGTTAGTGCAGCGGTAATCATGGGCGTGATGACCGGGGTCGCTGGCGGGGTAATGCGCGATATTATCTGCAACGAAATCCCGTTGATATTCCACAAGGAAATCTACGCCACTGCCTGCATCGCTGGCTCTCTGGTGTATATCGTCCTGCATCAATTAAATACAGCGCCCAATCTGGATGTGACTATCGCCGTACTGACCGTACTGGTCATTCGCCTGGCCGCTATCCGCTGGCATCTCAGCTTGCCGCGTTTCCATCTACTGGATCGCAAGCCGCCTGACCAGGATTGATACGCTGAGCGGGTGTAGGAGTGCCAGAGCCTTGTTTTATTGTGTATAAATGTCCTGACGCGGCGGCGAACTCGTTCTTTCTATAGCTCAATCGTCTGAAAATGTGCTCCAGTTATCGAAAAAATGACCAGTTCATGGCTGTTAGCCATCATCTAATTACAGCAGACTGTCAGGGCAGACATCTTGTGCGGTGGTAGGGACATATCCTTGGGTTAATGAGCCAATTATGGAAGAAAAGCGGCGTTTGGAACGTCATATAGTCAGTAGCAGTCTTGAGGTTTATAACCTGGACACCGGCCAGCATCTGGGTCGGGTGGTTGATTTACATTCCGAGGGGTTGATGTTGCTAAGCGATCAGCCAGTGGAACTGTTCCAACACTATGCGCTGCAGATCAGCCTGCCGATGACCTTGAATGGCATGAAGGAATTCTTCGTTGATGCAGAAAGTCTCTGGCGCCGCGAGAGTATCGCAGGCGGGCAGCACTGGACCGGTATGCATTTTGTAAAAATACCCGATGAAGCCCGCCACTGCATTGACCGGATGGTCGCCAGCCGCTGACAGGCTCAGCGGCTGATCGCGGTCAAATGATTATCCCAGCGCAGATCGGCTGAGTTCAGCGCTGTCAGCGTTAACGCTGGCAATTCGGTTTGGTAAACGCCGCCCAGACCAGAGGTGATCAGGAAGCCGCCAGTGGCAGTGGGTAAAACGCCAGCGGCGTCAGCCAGCTCCATATCCTGAACATACTCACCGCTCACGTAATTCACGATCACCACACGATTGCCGCGCGGTGCGGTGATGGCCGCCAGGCCGCTTGCCGGGTTGATGGCTACGCTCGCCACATAGTTTTTCATCGCGATCTGACGCTCGGCGGGCAGAGCGATCTCGCTAAACTGGCCCGACCTGGTATCCAGTCGGGCAATCAGCGGCGGCGCCTCCCATACCGGTCCTTCAAACTGATAGCCGGCAATCACGATACCTTCCGGGCTGACGTCCAGATGGTGACAGCTGAGTTGATGATGCGAAGGCTCGTGACGCTGCTCTATCGCACCAGTGTGCCGGTTCATCACCACCAGCGCCGGGCGCATGCTGTCCAGGTTCAACTTGATCCGGTCGTAATCAGGGTGAGTCAGTATGCCGCCCAGAGCGATGATCAAGCGATTGCCATCCGGGTGCAGGCGCAGCTCATGGGGGTCCATACCACCAACCGGAAAATCAGCGACCCATTGGTACTGCTCCCGGGCATCATAAACATGCACCTGGCCCTGGCCGTCGCTGAAGTGATTAGCCGTTACATACAGATAACGCCCATCCTGGCTATACACACCATGACCATAAAAATGATGTTGCTCACCGGCATTGAGTTGCTGCAGCAAGGTGCCGTCAGTACTGTCGATGATATAAACCTCACGCCCTGGGCGGCGGGCCAATACCGCTACCTGAGCGGAACCAGGCCGCACGCAGCCACCATGGCAACGTTCAGCTACGCTGAGGCGGGAAAGGAGTTGGCCTTTATGATTGGCGATAATGATCAGGTGCTGGCCGTCCGGCGTGTCCACTGCACTGAGAAAGCGTGCCGATTCACCATCCCCCACGCGCACCGCACTGCAGCCTGTGAGCGTACTGCCGAGCGCCAGGCTGGCAAGGCTCAACTTGATAAAACAGCGTCTGTCCATCAGTCACCATCGCTGGAGTTGAAGCCTTTGATAATGCCCAGCTCGCTGGCGATCGGCCCATCCAGCAAGGTGGTCAGGCGGTCGATGTCAACGAACAGCAGTTGCAGGTCGCGGTAGCCTTGATCATTGTCCAGCGAAGCGGTCATGTCGGCGGGTAGTGGCTCCAGTCTGTCCAGACTCGCTATCAGAGCCTGCTCAAACTGCTGCAGCAATTCATCATGCTCCTGCGCGTGCATCAGTGTGGTAAAACCAGGCAGAAAATCACGCTGCAATCCCTCTAGCGAAGCCTTCATGGCGGTCAGAGATTGCCCGCTGCGCCAGGCATCGGCCAGATAAGGATTGCGCCGCTTCTTACCCTGCAAACCCATGGGCGCCGCCAACCGTGCATCCCGCAGAATCTCCAGCGCGTGCGTTGCAGCGCTGATCGTGGTCACGTCATACACGGGTTCAGCCAGGTAGTGAGGCTTGAACGCAGCCCATTGTTCGGCAAGGCTGGTCGCGTTGCCGCTGACCTGAGCGCTGATGGCCTGCAGTAACTCGCAGGCACGCGGTGACGCCAGCGCTTTCTCATCAAACAGCAGATATTCCATGGCGGGGAAACCCTTGATCGCCACGCTTTCTGCGGCGATCGCCTGTGTCGAGATCGGGCGTTGGTCTTTAAGCCAGCCATCAACCTGCCGTGCAACCAGGTTCTTGCTGTCCGGCCAGAACTGAAATTGCCAGGCCATACTGTTTTGCTCGATGGGTCCGAAGTCGATAAACCGCACCTGTTGCCATGCCAGGAAGGCCTTCAGCCAATCACCCTGCAACGTGGCGACCGAGGTCGGCTCCGTTGGCATACACTGCTGGTTCGCGCGGTCATGCAGCGTACTACTGCTGGCGGCCAGCGCAGCGTAACTTCCAGTCAGTTGAGCGTGCCACTGCTCACGTGGGGTGTCTGCCAGCACCGCCGTAGCGCCAGTACACAGCAGCAGCAAAAAGCCGATGCGACCAGCACGCTGACAAAGCCGATAACAGGTTGGAAATGGCATCAAGGTACTCCGGTTACAGGGACTCAAGGAAAAGCACCAGGGCATTGCGTTGCTGGCTGGATAACTGCCGGTATTGTTCGGTTGCCGGCTCGGCCTCGCCGCCATGCCAGAGAATGGCCTGTTCCAGCGTCTCAGCCCGCCCGTCGTGCAGGAAGCCCGCACGCGGGTTGATCTGCTGCGCCAGGCCAATACCCCAGAGCGGGGGAGTGCGCCATTCATTGCCATCAGCCAGAAACTCGGGCCGGCCGTCGGCCAGTTCAGGGCCCATGTCATGAAGCAGCAAATCGGTGTAGGGCCATATGGTCTGGTTGCTCAGATCCGGCCGACCCGGCACTACGGCAGTTGTATGGCGTGGCGTATGGCAGGCGGCGCAGCCACTGTCGTTGAACAGCTGAGCGCCTTCGGTGACCCGTTTGTCATTCAGATGACGACGCGCCGGCACCGCGAGACTGCGGGCATAGAAGGCGACGAAGTTGGCTACCTTGTCGCTGACTTCAGGGTTTCCACCATGCGCAAAGCGCTGACAGTCTTGCTCTGCGGTGCAGTCGTCATGGGCTATCAGCGTCGAAGTCAGACCCATGTCTCCGGCAAACGCGCCCATGCTCTGCTGCATGACATTAGGCTCAGCGGCTTTCCAGCCAAAACGGCCTAGTACTGTCTGCTTGGCGTCCTTGTCCCAGACCGCATTGGCCCGCCCGGAAATGCCGTCGCCGTTACTGTCGTTGGGATCCGCTGCGGCGAGAATATCCGCCTTGGCTATGGCTTCCAGCAAGCCCAACCCGATCATCGGCGGCGCCACGCGGGGCGATACCATCAGCGCCTGCGGTAGCGGGCCATAGTTGGGGCTGTCTATCCGATAGCTTGGGCTGCGCAGGGTCACGCGAGTACCGTCGGCCAGTACTTTCTCCAGCGGCTGCCACTCAATGACCAAATTGGCTTCATGCTGCATGCCGGGAATAGCGCCGGTCTGCAATTGGCTGCCATAGACAGGTGCGGGCAAAAAACCATGCTGCTGCAGCACCTGTGCATCCCGGTCAGGGTCAGCAGGGACCGATAGCCTGAGAAACAATGAAACCGCCGTTTCTCCAGGAGCAGGCGGGTGGCCACGACCATCCTTGATATGGCAACCCTGGCAGGAATTGGTATTGAACAGCGGACCCAGGCCATCGCGCGCCTCAGTGCTGGACGGCGCCACCACCCACGGATTGCGAAAAAAACTGTTGCCCACGCTGAAATCCAGGCGGCTGCTCATCGGCAGGTTGGCCTGGGGCAGGGAGTAAGCGTTGTGGTCTTGCTGTTTAACAGTGCCTTCGCCACCGGTATCAGGGGTGGTTTGGACTGGATAGCTCACCGCCGGCTCGCAGCCGACCAGTACCAAGGTTGCTGCAAGGAGCCCCAGCAGAGCGAAAGGGCGTGAAAATGGCTTCATGAATGCCTGACTATGTCACCGTTGAAACGAATAAAAGCCCGCTCCTGTCGGGCGGGCTTGCGCAGTTTGCGGTTAAGCCCCTGGAACTGCAGGGGCGGTATCGCGCTAGTTAAAAAGCATGGCCTGCATCATCGGGCTCAAGGGAAGCCAGGCCCAGTTCGCTGGCGACTTTCTCGATCGAGCCTGTCTGGGCGACCAGCGCGGAGATGGCTGCATTGATAATATCGTGGCCCTGCTGGTTGTCAGGCGCAATCATCATGTCAAAGGCCATTGGGCTGTCTTGCGCTTCAGCTGCATCCTTCATGGCCTGGACTGCAGTCATTGTGCTGTCCAGCTCTGCACGCAATTCCTGGTCCAGCTCCGGATTGCTCTGAGCAACCAGCGCCGACAGCGAAGGGCCCGTTATCAGCTCGCCACCGGCTGGCTGGTACTCGCCCAGGTATACGTTCTGAATGCCTTTGGCATTGTAGAAATGCGAGTTGTGCGTGTTGTCGCTGAAGCAGTCATGTTCGTCTTCAAAGGAGTTGGCTTCCAGTGCGACTTTCATACGTTCACCGGCCAGCTCGCCCAGTGACAGTGAACCCATGCCAAAGAGCATTTTCTGCATCACCTCGGCACCGGGCATCGCCAGCAGCTCGGCACGGTAGTTACCCGCTTCACTGTCTGCCCACTGGTCGGTCATCCACTGCAGGTCTGACACCAGCAGATCCGTCACGGCATCCAGATAGCCGGCGCGGCGGTCGCAATTGCCATGAGTGCACGCCTCACCCTGGGCGAAATCAGTCACTGGGCGAGCACCGCTGCCTGCTGCATAACCGTTCAGATCCTGACCCCAGAGCAGAAACTCGATGGCGTGGTAACCCGTGGCCACATTAGCTTCGGAGCCGCCAGCCTCGTTCAGGTTGGCCAGTAGCTCAGGCGTCAGATCGGTAACATCCAGGGTTTCGCCACCAATGGTAATGCTGGTGTTGGCGATGATGTTGGCATTGGCGCCCTCATTGCCCAGTTCGTGCTGGTAATCATCTGCTGCTACGTAATCGATCATCCCCTCGTCCAGGGGCCATGCGTTCAACTGACCTTCCCAGTCGTCCACTACGGCATTGCCGAAGCGGAAAACCTCAGACTGCTGATAAGCGACGCGTGCTGCCAGCCAGGCCTGCTTGGCGGCCTCAAGATGCTCATCAGTGGGTTCGCTGATCAAGGCGTCAGTGGCTTCATTGAGTGCTTTCGCAGTAGTCAGCGCGTCCTGATAGGTCGCGTGTGCCAGGTCTGCGTAATGCAGTGCAACAGCTGCGGTGTCGACGGTGTTATCGGCAACACCCGGGCTTTCAGGTACTTGATTGGCGTCACTTACCTGGGTATCGCTAGGCGCCGGGGCCGCAGGGGAGGAAGTCTGACCTTCGTCGCTATTGTTGCAGCCAGCGAGAAACGCAGCGGCCGATAAAGCCAGGGCAAGCGCCTTGAGAGGGAAATGAACAACCATGAAGTCAAACTCCTGAATGCCAGACATAGATTGTAATGATATTGATTTGCGTTCACGATTATAGGCTTGTGCTTGAATAAAGCAATGGCTGCTTTCACGCGGAACTAAGCGGGCCTTCTCCTGCCTTATAAGTAACGCTCACAGAAGGAGAAAAGCATGTCAGAACACGTTTACAAGAAAGTCGAACTCGCAGGATCGTCCAAGGTAAGCATTGAAGATGCCATCCAGAATGCGGTCGCCGAATGTGCAAAAACCGTCAAGAATGTCGAGTGGTTTGAAGTTCAGGAAACCCGCGGTCATATCGTTGATGGCAAAGTTGCGCATTATCAGGTGGTCATCAAGGTGGGCTTTCGGATCGAAAGCAACTGATCGCTGAATAACAGGGGAGGCCCGCCAGGGCCTTTTCTGGATTTGCCTGCTCTGTATCGCCATACCATCATATCGTCGATATTTACCCCAGCCGTTATTTCGCAGCTACAATCCTTGCAATCAACATCCCCGCACGAGTCCTGCATGCAACTTGAATCGCCTATAGCCTTACCTGACGGCCTGAACCTGAGGGTCGGCAACGATTCTGACGAAATCCTCCAAAATGTGCCTTAACCTATTGTATTTAAATTATTTTGGCGTTGTAGCTCATGGGTGAAACCTGCCGTTCAAAATCAAGCGTATAATCGCCAAATCGGTTGATATGGTCCGTGCGGTATGGGGCCAATCCTTTGAGAATATCGTGATCAATATGATGGCCGCGATCCTTGAGATCTTTAAGGGTTAACGTCATCGACTCCACATTGTGAAGAATGACCAGGTTGGCCACCAAGTGGTTATATTTGATCACCTTCCGTTGCTCGTGGCGGATATTCTCGGCGATCACCCCCTCGCCGCCGAAAAATAGCCATTTTACGAACTGGTTGAACTCCTCCGTTTTGTTCGTCTCCGCATGAATGGTTCGCCGCAACTCCACGCTGCCAATGTAGTCCAGAAGAAAGGTTGTCCGAACTACCCGCCCCAGTTCCCGGAAAGCAAAGTAGAGTTTATTCTTGAGGCTTGCGGTACCTAAACGTCGCAATACCGTGGACGGTGCTATTTTCCCTGCCTTTATCGATAGCGCCACCCGGAGCATGTCGGGCACATGGGTTTCGATCAGTTGCCAGTTAATGGTTTCGCTGAACAAGGCATTGATGTGCTCATACCGTTGGCGTTTGTCAGGCTTGTAGAACACCAGCTGCTTCAGATTCCGGATGCGGGGCATCAGGTTGATACCCAGCAGGTAAGCCAACCCGAAGACGGGCGCACTTTGCGCCTGAGTATCGCCATGCAAGGTGTCAGGCTGGATATCGGAATCGTTTTTGATCAGCCCGTCAAGGATGTAAATGGCCTCATAAACGCCGCAAGGGATGAAGTGGCTGAACAGCGCGATGTATTTGTCGGAGACGTGGTAGTAGCCCACCCCGCCGTAGCCACCGTACCGTATGTGGTATTCCGATAGCAGATTCTGTTCGTACAGATTCCATTTTGTGCCATCGGCGGCAGCCCGCTGGCCAGTTCCCCAGTGTCGCGGCAGCCGGTAGCGGTTGTAGGCATTGATAACCTGCACAATGGCCTGCTCCAAGCGCTCTTCGGTGACGTGCCGCAGGTTGAGCCAGGACACCTGCCGGCGATTAAGTGTCGTGATGGATCGGGCGGTCTGAGTTGGCCCGAGATTGCAGCCATAGCAAAACAAGGTCGAAACAAAGCGGGTACGTGGGTCTTCCAGCTTGCTCTCAAAACCGGAAAGTGGTCCAAAGCGTTTGTGGAGCCCCAGCCATTTTTCGGCTTCCACCAGGATGTCGAGAATATTCTTTTCGGGCAAATTCTGGGATAACTGTTTGTCAATTTCGGCCAGCCCATCGGGAGGCGCTGTGCGACGGTGCTTCCGGATCACCAGCTCTTCACCATTGAAGACGGCGTATTCATTCTCCGGGAAGTTACGGTCAATGCGGTCCGCCGTTTCGCTCAAGCGTGAGCGGGCCTGCGCCACAAAAGCGGCTGGGTCGGATGCGATATCAACCATCGCACTGTAGTCCGCTATTTGGGCATCATAGACACTCCAATCCACGAGCTGATCGCGGTAGTCGCTGTACTGGTCGCTATTCGCGACCGCGAGATCGCCGGAAATCAGTTCACGCTTCACCTGCGTTAGTACGCCCAGCTCGAAATACTTCCGGTAGACCATACCGGGCAGTAGCTGGCTTGACCCGGACCCCAATATGAGACGGCGCCAACGCTCCGGTAGCCAGGACACGTCGACGGGTTGAGTGCTGAGCACAAGGCATTCCTTGCGGCTGTGCCGGTGCTTTTTCAGAGTCGCAATCGCCTCAATCAAGGATTGATCGTGGCTGGTTGCCGTCAGATCCAGTAGTTCAAGGCAATTGAATAGCAGGGGGCGTAACGGGCGATAGGGTTGCAGCATAAACGGGATGAAGTTATTGCCAGCATAGGCCATGTGTTCCTCACACTCGGCCAGTAATTCATCAGGGTCGCTCTGGATGGCAGCCGCCACTCGGGCACCTCGCTCGGAATCCGTCGGCGCTTCCTGAACGGCGGTCAGCACGTCACGCAGTTGAGCGACCAGTTTGTCCATCCGTTTCATGTGATCCAGATGATACTGGTTCAGGTTGGCTTCCGCCTTAGTCTTGATGTTGCGCATCTTGCGGACAAAGATGTCGACGGCATCGTCCATTGCGCGACGCAATTGGGCATGGACCAACAGAATCATCAAGGCATAGCGTTTGGTGCTTTGCATAGCCTTGATGTTGGCCGCGCCAAGCGCTCGTGCTTCCAGTATGAAGTGGTGATACTTGGCGGCTGGAATGTGATCAACAGCGGGCAATCGTTGACACCAGCCCTGAAGCCATTCCAGGTGCTGAAGATACTTCTTCACTTCCGTATTGGTCGGCTTTTTGGGTTCCTGTTTCAGTTTATGCCAACTGGTATGAGATGAATCGTCTGGCACTTGCAGCAGCCGGTCAAATTCCTGTTTTTGCTGCGCCGTCAAACCCGCACTGAGCGTCCGAAAGTAACCTGTATTAACCGTGCTGCGAGCCTGACGCGCGGACCGTTGCAGCGTTGAAAAACCCGGCAGTTCAAAACGCTGGCGCACCAGCTCTTCGATCACCACATTGATAATGTCCGCCAGATCTTGCTTGGTGGTTGCCGCTTCACGCGCCAAGTCCCTCACGATAGCCTTGCCTTCGACGGTAAACGCCTTGATGCCCACCTGTTGACGAATCGCGTCCAACATCCGCTGACGGGCGCCACCATTGCGGTCGTATTCCCTGAGCTGGCTCAATGGGACGGGTAAAAGGTCGTCGCAGGCCAGGATATGCGCTGTGATGGGCCGCGGGACCGTTTTGAGATTCACGAAGTAGCCTAAGCGCTGAACCGTTTTCAGGAGAATTAACAAGGCACCACGAGCAGCCGGTGTTCGGCCGTGCTTTCTGGCAAAGGCACATTCTTTGGCGGTGGGTGTATAGATTTCCGCCAGTTCCTGTTCAGAGACGTCCGCCTTCAATCGCGGATAGGCGGTTTCGTGGAGGCCACTCATGTACGGACCTTTTCTATCAGTGCCCCATGATGAGGTCTTTCCGATTAAATGAAGAACTCCTGATGATAGTGCTTACAATGATCAGGGGCGTCGGTAGGTGCTGCGAAATGGCTGAATCAGCATCTGATCCAACCGGAGGTCCCGCGGCTCTCGAAAATCCTCGATGCCGATGACCATTCCAATATGGCCAGCGGCAGGTTTATCCCGATAGGTGCCAAAAAACCGGTCCCACCAAGGCAAATTAAAACCAAAGTTGCTATTTGTCTCTTCAGGAACAATCGAATGATGCACGCGGTGCATATCCGGCGTGACCACCAACCGTCTCAACTTTTGCTCCAGCCCTTGAGGCAATCGTACGTTTCCGTGGTTGAACATTGAGGTTGCATTGAGAATCACTTCGAAAATCAGTACCGCAATCGCAGGTGCTCCCAGCGCAACCACGACGGTGATTTTAATGGCCATGGAGAGCACAATTTCCAGAGGATGGAAACGCAGGCCCGTCGTTACGTCGAATTCCAAATCCGCATGGTGCATACGATGCAAGCGCCAGAGCCAGGGCACTGCATGAAAGATGCGATGCTGAAAGTAGATTGCGAGATCAAGCGCGATCGTCCCCAAAAGGACTGACAACCAAACTGGCAGATTGGCCAGATTTAGCAGTCCCCACGCCTGCTCATTCGCCATCACCGCAGCTCCGACGGCGGCCACGGGAAACAATAGCCGAACGACCAGGGTGTCCACCACGACCATCAAGAGGTTATGTGGCCACCGCTGCCGGCGAGTGTAGCGCTGGTCGCGACGTGGTGCGGCGGCTTCGGCAAGTATCATTACAAGCAGGATGCCCGTGAAGATCCCAAGCCGGATGACTGCCTCGTGGTCAAGTATGGCTTTACCTCTTATGCTCGGTGATCGTTGAAATAGCCCTGCGTGCCTTGTTGCGCCATGGCATCGGCGATGCGGCCGATGGCCTGTGTATAGGCCGCGGTCCGCAGCGTTGTGTTACCTTCCTCCGCCCGGTCGAAACAGGCGCCGGCCTCGCGGGCCAGGCGTTCGGTGAGGCGCCGATTGACTTCGTCTTCGGACCAGGTATCACCGATACGGTTCTGCACCCATTCCAGATGGCTGACGATCACACCGCCGGCATTGACCAGTACATCCGGTAGCACCTCGACACCGCGTTTGGCTAATTGGTCATCGGCCGCATTACTGACGGGCCCGTTGGCAATTTCCAGGATCGTGGCGGCATTTACGGTCGCGGCATTTTGCTCGGTGACGGCGTCCTCCAGTGCGGCTAGTACCAGTACATCGACATCAAGAGCCAGCAGCTCTTCGTTGGTCAGTTGCTCGACGTCGGCTTCCTGGCAGACCGATTCATCACAGTAAACCATGCCCTTGAGCTCCCGGTTCTTGTGCTTATGGCGCCAGATCGGGTCTGGATCGAGTCCGTCAGCAGCATAGATGGCACCCTGGGAATCCGACAGCGCGACGATCCGATAGCCGCGCTCGCGTGCCAGCCGAGCGAAGTGATAACCGGCATTGCCGAAACCCTGGACCGCCACACGGAGTTCTTCATGCGTTTTACTGCGGCGCTCGGCCCACAGATCAAGCACCTGCAGCGCACCACGCCCGGTGGCCGCGGTGCGACCCCTGGAACCGCCCAGCCCTAAAGGTTTGCCGGTGATGGTGGCCGGTACCTGACGGCGTTCGATCTGGGCAAATTCGTCGGCCATCCAACCCATGATGGTGTCGTTGGTGTTGACATCCGGTGCCGGGATGTCACTGTCCGGCCCGATGAGGTCATGAAAGGCGCGGATATAGCCACGCGACAGACGTTCCAGTTCCAGTCGGGAGAGCGCCTTGGGGTCGACCCGAACACCACCTTTGGCACCGCCGAATGGCAGGTCCACCACCGCGCACTTGATGGTCATCCAGAAGCTCAACGCCGTGACTTCTTCCGCGCTCACGTCCGGATGAAAACGAATGCCCCCCTTGCTTGGTCCGCGAGTGTCGTCGTAGCGTATGCGCCAGGCCGGAAAGAATTGCAAGGTGCCGTCGTCCATGCGGATCGGGATGTTGACCTGCACGCTCTGCTGCGGCTGGGCCAGACGCCTGCGAACGTCATCAGGGACGTCAAGTTGGTTAAAAATCCCGTTCAGGTGACCGTTGTCACCGAAGGCTTGGGCGTTGGAATGACTCATGGTTGTGACTCCTTATCGAACCCGCAAAAGTGTTTTGCGATGTCTTATGATTCAGCTTTCCATTGAAAGTGGGTTGTGCGATCGTCCGTTACGTGTTGATTGGTGAGCGTGTAAGTTGCACAAGATTCCCCGCGATCCGTGTTGCTAATGTCTTGGCGCGGTCTGCGCTCGGCCCTGCGAAATCTTCGTTCACGGTCTCCCGAAACAGCTTCAGCCAGCGTTCGAAGTCATCAATCTGCAAAGGGTGTCGCGCGTGCAACGCCAAGTGGCGGGCGACCATGTTGCGCCGGTAGCCGTCGCGTTCGCCGAGCAGCAGCTTGCACCAGTAGGCGCGGATGTGCGGCAAGTGCGTTTCGAGCTCGATATCTGCCACGTCCACGAACAGCGTGCGCAGGCGATCATCAGCCAGGACCTTCCGGTAGAAGGCATCCAGCAACTCGGCGATGGCCTCGGGCGTGTCGAGATCGCGCGGGGTTGAGTGCATGGCGGTGCTCCTGGCTAAACGGTGATGTACTCGGTAGCTGGCGAGCGTGGGTGTTTGCGCGACTTACGGTTGTGACTCCTTCTCAGACGGGGTATCGCAGCAAGCATCGTACTGCCTCTTGCGCCATAGCGCGTAGACGGTCAGGCCGATGAAAATGGCCAGGGCCGGCAGCAAGACGTAATCCAGATAACCGGTCAGTGCGATACCCACGATTACCCAGTAGTCCCCGAGAAAAACGCCGGCACCCGTTCCGGTCAGCACGATGGCAAGAATCGGCAAATGACAGGGGCAACTCAGCACCGCCAATACCCCCCCACAGGTAACCGGTGAGCGGCCTGGATACCTCGGCCGGTTCGCGCGCCTTATCAGTCATGTCCACGTGCCGCCTTGGTTAGTACTTGGGTGCAGCGATTCAGCGCGGCTCTTTTAACACCAATCGTGTGTTGTATTTGCCGTTCGACGGCTCGGCACTGCCGTTCATCTCCGCTATCCAGCGCCTGTATAAACTCGGTAATCTCGGGTAGACCGAGACCGGCTTCACGACAGGAGCAGATTAACTTCAGCCGTTCCAGGCAGCTGTCATCGAATAAGCGAAAACCAGCTTGGGTAGTACTACAGGCGTACACCAATCGCATATCCAGATAAGTCCGGATCTGATGCACAGACAGGCCACAGAGACGGGCCGCCTCGGAAATGACGTAGCCTTCTGTTTGTGGCCCCGGCCCACGTTCAAGGCTGGGTTTTACCATTCGAGTGTTTACCGTCATGCTAGTGGCTTCTTGCCCTGTCGAGTATAAGGTGCGCAATCCGCTGACCCAGTTCGAAACCTTCCTGAACACTCACAATGTTCGCGTGCGGTTTATCTCGGCACCAGGCCTCCCCGGCCTGTCGAGAGGCAAAGAAGAGGACGTCGCAACAAAAGGCACTTCGAATGTCTCCCTCTGCGGCCACCGATACTAAAGAGATGACCGCGTCCTCCGGCTGGAGCAAAAGCACCCCCTGTGGCGTAACCGTCAAGGTGACCGGTTTGTTGGTATGCGGACAAGGCGATTGAACCTGCGCATGTTCGTCAATGACGATTGGAAACATCAAAGCATCAAGTGCACACCAGGTGTAGAGTGTCTGGTCGTTTACGACAAACGCATGCGGTGTTTCACGCAGTGTGATGCCGTAGCCGATCAGCCGTCCCTGGCCGTCGTACTCGATGGTTCCAGCAGGCAGTTCGTCGAGCACCAACACCACCTCATCAGGTGTCCAGTTGAGCGACTTCGCGAGCCGCTCAATAGTGACCGGTTGTCCCAGGGCAAGCTCGCGCAACAGCGTCACATGAAGCGCGGCTTCCCTTTCTCCGGTCAGACCTAGCCGTTCCACGATTTGACGGATGTCATTCATGGGCGTCGCCATTCTATCCCGCACAACAGGACAGCTGGCTGACGTCTTTGGTAAAGGTCTGGGCACAGAGCTTGAGCCCTTCGACCATCGTCAGGTAGGGAAACAACTCATTCGCAATGTCGTTAACGGTCATGCGTGCGCGTAAGGCCATCACAGCAGTCTGAATCAGTTCACCGGCCTCGCCTGCCACGGCCTGAACACCCAGTAATTGCCCGCTTTCACGCTCCGCGACGATCTTGATGAAGCCCCCGGTATCGAAGTTAACCAGCGCCCGTGGCACGTTATCGAGGGTCAGGGTGCGGCTGTCGGTGTCATATCCCACCGCTGCAGCATCTGCCTCGGACAGGCCTACGGTAGCAACTTGCGGATCAGTAAAAATCACCGCAGGCATGGCGCTGAGGTCGAGGCTGGCGTCACCGCCGGTCATATTGATGGCGGCCCGGCTACCACCGGCGGCGGCCACGTAGACAAACTGGGGCTGGTCGGTGCAATCGCCCGCGGCATAGATGCCCGACGCAGTGGTTTGGAGATGTTTGTCAATCTGGATCGCACCGCCCTCGGTGGCAACGCCGATGGCCTCCAGGTTGAGGTTTTCGGTATTGGGTGTGCGACCACTGGCGACCAGCAGTTGCTCTGCCTGTATCGTGCCGGCGTTGGTCTGCATGGTAAACAGCTGACCGTCGTGGCTCACTTCGCTGGCCTGGGTCTGCTTGAGCACCTCGATGCCCTCACGACGGAAGGCCGCTTCCACGGCTTCACCCACCGCCGGATCTTCCTGTGACAGCACCCGGCTGCGGGCCAGAACCGTGACCTGGCTGCCGAGGCGTGCAAAGGCCTGCGCCAGTTCGATGGCCACCACCGAGGCACCGATTACGACGAGGCGCTCGGGAATGTGATCCAGTTCCAGCGCACTGGTGGAGGTGAGATAGGGAGTTTCGGACAGCCCCGGAACGGGTGGTTCGGCGGGTCTTGCGCCCGTGCCGATAAAGGCCCGGTCAAAGCTCACCGTCTGTTCGCCGCCGGCGTTGAGCGTAACCGTCAGCGTGCGCTCGTCCACGAACCGCGCCTCGCCCTTGAGGACGGTAATCGCGGCATTGTCATTGAGAATATTCTGGTACTTGGACTCGCGCAGTTCCTCCACTCGTCCCTGTTGCTGAGCAAGCAGCGCCGGACGATTCACCACCGGCGCCTGGGCGCTCAGGCCGTCATCAAACGGGCTTTCCTGGCGAAGGTGGGCGATGTGAGCCGCCCGAATCATGATTTTAGAGGGCACACAGCCAATGTTGACGCAGGTTCCGCCAATGGTGCCGCGTTCGATCAGTGTCACCCGGGCACCGCGTTCAGTCGCCTTCAGGGCGGCAGCCATGGCACTACCGCCGCTGCCAATCACAGCAATGTGCAGGTTGTCGTCACTCATAAATGTTACTCCTTAGTTGATGGACTATCGCAGCAGGCGTCGTGTTTCTTCTTGCGCCAGACGGCATAACAGGTCAGGCCAATAAATAAGACCAGTGCGGGCAACAGCACGTAGTCGAGATAACCGGTCAGGGCAGCCAGGCCTAACGTTCCTAGCAAAACCACCAGTATCGGCGTGAAACAGCGCGACCAGCACGGTGCAAATGATGCTCACCCGCAACAAGGTTTGGGGTTCGCATGGTTACTCCTGTTTCGCCTGGGGCTGTTTCAACGTGGACGGGTAACCCGCGTTAGTCGTGGCTTGAGTCAGCGCCTCAACGGAGGTTTTCTCATCGTCGTAGGTAACCGTCGCATCACGTTCCTCATATCGGACATCCACAGCGCTCACGCCGTCGACCCGCTTTAGGGCAGCTTTAACCGTAATCGGGCAGGCCGAACAGGTCATGCCTGGAACGGACAAGGTCACCGTTTGTTGCGCAGCCAGGGCAGGCAGGCTGAACAGCGTAAACAGTACGGCAGCAATCAGGGACTTTTTCATGGTGTAGTGCCTCTCAGTCAACATAGTGGATCAGGTTTCAGTAAAACAGCGGTAAGACGAAGGGGAAAGCCAACGCAGTCAGAATGAGCAGCGCGACGATCCAGAAAACGACCTTGTAGGCCGTGCGCACTTGCGGTACCGCGCAAACATCGCCCGGCTGGCAGGCCCCGACAGGTCGATATATCCGGCGCCAGGCAAAGACCATCGCCACCAGTGCCGCACCGATGAACCAGGGCCGATAGGGTTCCAGGGCGGCCAGGCTGCCGATCCAGGCACCGGAAATGCCCAACGTGATCAAGACCAGGGGGCCAAGACAACAGGCAGACGCCAGAGCAGCGGCAATCCCTCCTGCGATCAGCGAACCGCGACCGGATTTGGACTCTGACATTACGATGGCTCCTTTCTAAAAATGGGTGACTGAGGTAAGGTTACTCCCGTAGTCAGCTACGGAATCAACCCCTATGTCCAAAAAACAACACTCAATGACCATTGGAGCCCTGGCCAAAGCCGCCGGTATGGGAGTGGAAACCATCCGCTATTACCAGCGCCGGGGGTTAGTGGCAGAGCCTGAAAAGCCCTATGGAAGCATCCGCCATTACGACGATCAGGCGTTGGCCCGCCTGCACTTTATTCGAACGGCCCAGTGGCTGGGGTTCAGTCTGGATGAAATCGGAGGGCTGCTGACACTGCAGGACGGTACCCATTGCGATGAAGCACGGGTATTGGGCGAGCAAAAACTAGCCAGTGTGCGGGCGAAAATTTCAAGCCTGCGACGCATCGAGCGTGCGCTGGACGGGTTAGTGCAGGAATGCTGCGCTCAGCGTGGGAATGTTGAATGCCCATTAATCACATCGCTCCAGGATGGGCTTGAAAACTCGGCTTTTACCTGATTAAAGAACAAGACAGTCCGTGAACGAGGCGTACACAAAATTAAGGGCTGAAGGGAGGTACGCTAACCTCACCAACCAAAAAAAGCAGGGCCTCCCGAAGGGCGAGACACTAGGCATGGCGCCCACTCGCCCTGCGATTGACAGCTACCTTTGCTATTATTACATTTAGTTACACCCTTATATCTTTTAGCGTTTTTCGCAAGGTTGAAATTCATGCTGTTCCGTCAGTTCTTCGACAAAACATCCAGCACCTACACCTATCTCATTGCGTCCGGCCGGGGTCGAGAAGCGCTCATCATCGACCCCGTAAAAGAGTCGACGGAGGCCTATCTTGGGTTAATTAATCAACTTGATCTTAAGCTTGTCCGGGCGATTGATACCCACACTCATGCTGACCACGTCACTGCCCTTGGTGATCTGCGTGACGCCACCCAATGCGTCACCATCATGGGTGAATTTACTAACGCGGAATGCGTATCAGAACATGTATCGGAAGGTGATCGAATTGATATCGACGGCATTCGGTTGGAAGCCATTTACACTCCGGGTCACACTGATGAATCCTTCAGTTTTTACTGGAATCAGGGCGACCAGAAGGCGGTATTCACTGGCGATGTGTTATTGATTCGCGGTAGTGGCCGGACTGATTTTCAGGGCGGCGACCCACGCAAGAGCTACGATTCTATCGTTAACAAACTGTTCCGCTTACCTGACGATACGTTGGTATATCCAGCGCATGACTACAAAGGAATGCTGAGCTCCTCCATCTACGAGGAGAAGCATTACAACCCACGTCTGGCGGGCAAATCGGAAGCCGAGTACGCCCGGATCATGAATAATCTTAACTTGCCCGACCCCAAACTGATGGATGTTGCCGTGCCTGCAAATCTGGCATGCGGAAAGCAACCGTGACGTTTGTAAGCATGGATTGTTACCCAATGGCGCAGCACTCTGCATTGAGTACTGAGTCCGGCCTCGATCGTGCCCTGGCGATAGCGATCCTTGCTGGCATTCTCGCCGGTCTCTTTTTGGATAAACCCAGCCGCTATGAGCTGACATAAACTTATTCAGAAGTTCCCTGAAATTAAAGGAGATATTCGATGGATATCAAACAACTTGATGAGCGCTTTAGTGTAACGGCGCAACCTGGTATTGACGATATTGAACAACTGGCAAACGCGGGTTTCCGCACGATTATTGCCAGCAGAGCTCGAAATGAAACGGACGACCAGCCTGATACCCAAACCCTGAAAAACAAGGCAGAGTCCCTGGGCATGACGTGGTACGAAATTCCAGTCGAACCGGGAAAGTACGCCCCTGAGGATATCGAGGCTTTTGCCAGCGCTTTGCAATCATCCACGGACCCGGTTCTCGGCTATTGTCGCACCGGGAAGCGCGCCATCCACTTGTGGGCCTATGCCAAGGCGGCTCACTATCCGATCGCGGACCTGCTCAGCCAAGCCAGCGCAGCCGGCTATGATCTGGAACCACTGCGGGACGATCTTGAGATATATCGGAATCGGATGGGTCAGAAGTGATCGCGAGATCGTCCCGTTAAAACTGGCCTTAAAATGTCAAAATGCCTTGGTGCCATCCGAGAGCTCACGAGCATGACTTTGTCGTTGATGATCGTCACATCTACTGGCCCAAATAAAAAGGACGCGCCACCCACTGGATAACGCGCCCCACAGTGCTTTCCAGGCTCTACAACTCGCCGGTGTGATTCGCCCCAACGGGGTTGCCGAACTCAAACGCATCGAGCTCGCGGTTCAGTTTCGGTACCGGCAAAGTGAATGCGCTGGGAGGGTTCACGGGCGCCGTACTCCTGGTCGGCTTCGCTCTCTTCATGGTGGTTGAGAGCATTGATCGCTTTATCCATCCGGTCACGATTTCGTTCAACGGCGCTATTTTCGTAGCGATCATCGGACTGATCGTCAACGGCGTGTCGGCATAAATTCTTGGCGACCACCATGACCACAGTCATGCCCACCAGGAAGACGATTCACACCACTCTCATGACCATCACGACCACAACCGCCGTGCGGCCTATTTCCACGTGTTGGCCGATGCGCTCACCTCTGTATTGGCCATCGTGGCTCTGCTTGCGGGTAAATACGCCGGGTGGAACTGGATGGACCCGGCAATGGGTATCGTCGGTGCCATTCTCATTACCCGGTGGTCTTGGGGATTATTGAAAGCCACATCGCGCGTGTTACTCGATCAACAGCAAACCGGTATCCAGCAGGGCGTTAAACGAGCGGTAGAATGCGGCGATACGCGCGTGAGTGATCTTCATGTTTGGTCGATTGGGCCTAACTTGTATGCTGCGATTGTCGCGGTCGTTACCCATGACCCTCAGCCGCCCGGTCATTACCGCGATCGTATCCAAACGGATAACGCATCACTTGTGCATGTGACTGTGATAGTCCATACCTGTCCAATGCATTGCGAACTCTCTCAGGATGGGTAGCCAACCACTGTCATACTAAACATTAATCGGAGCCCTCGATCAGGCTAGCAACTTTGGCCAGCAGGGTGCTTGCGGCGTTGTCCGTAAACTGCTGCCCTTCCTCGATGTAGCCCCGCACCGTCCCGTCATGCTTCCAGCCGCCCTGACGCTTGACCTGCGCAAAGTCGACCTTCTCCCGCGCGGCGGCGGTGGATAAACCGCGCCGGAAGCTGTGACTGCTCAGGGTCGGCACGAAGTCCAGGTCGCAGGTTTCCCCGAGCGCCTTCAGGATACGGTTCACTGACCCGCCTGAGAGGGCTTGGGGTTGCAACCGATCCCAGCGATTGACGGCTCGAAAGACGGGTCCTTCGTGAATGCCCGCGCGCTTTAGCCAGTTTTCGAGGGCACTGACCGGGCAGACCGGCCCGTTGCCCCGAGGCAGGGCCCGCTTTAGCCCCTCACCGTGAGGATCCGTTTTCGAGCGCGGCAGAGTCACCACAAGCCCTTCCGGCTCCCACGACAAATCCTCCACTTCAATAGTCACCAACTCACTGCGGCGAAACGCCCCAAAAAAACCGACCTGCAGCAGGGCCCAGTCGCGATGCTTCTTGAGCGAGTCAGGCTGCTGCTGGAGTGTTTGCAGAAAGACGGCAATGTGTTCGAGGCGCAGCGCCCGGGCTTGCCGTTTCGGCCGACCATGGACGCGACGAATCCCTTCCAACGTTTTGCGCACGCCAGGGTCCCGAGCGGGATCACGCAATCCCTGAGTCTGGTGCCAGCGCCCCAGGGCCGTCAGGTAGACATCCAGCGTGCGAGGATTAAGCGCGACTGCCTGGTCGGACAGGTAGGCCGCCAAGGTCGCCGGCTGTGTCGGTAGACGTCCGCCCCAGCGCTCAAAGCTTCGAATGGCCGCACGGTAGGTTCGGCGCGTGTTGTCCGTGGTGGCCATGTGGATGTACCGATTAGCCGAATCGGCTAACAGGGTCTTTTCCGTATTACGTAATGTGGACCTGGTGGTGGGTTTTGGATCCATGATCACTCCAATTCGAGGCGTGCTCTCAAGAGCCGGTGGTGTACCGGTGTTACAGGGGCAGAATAGAGCAGACCACACTCTAACGCACGTTAATACGCTTTAACGTGCGTTATGGTTCTTAAATTAACTTTGTTAATTATCTCATAAATAACGTAATATTACATATCACGTTATATGATAAAAATGAGGCATGTCATGGCCCGCGCCGGAATTACCTACCAGGATGTCGCCAACGCTGCGCAACGCGTCCGCCAACGCGGTGACGAGCCCACTGTCGACCGGGTGCGATCGGAGCTCGGTACCGGCAGTCGCAGCACTCTCGGGCCAATGCTGAAACGTTGGAAAACAGGCAGCGAAGCCGCAGCGGATCTGAACGGACTCCCGGCTGACTTGGTGGCCGCCGTGAAAGCCCTGCATGAGCGAGCTCAATACGCGGCCGATGAACGTATTACGCAGGAGCGCGAAGCGCACCAGACGCTGGAACAGCAATGGCGCACCGAGCTGGAAGAGGTGCGGCAGCGGTGCGAGTCACTGGAAGAGCAACGCTGCGGGCTGGAGAAGGCCAATGAAGCGCTTCGCAACGAAAGCGATGCCCAGGCCCACGCTCTGCAACAGGAACAGCACCGGGCGGCCTCACTCACGTCCAAACTGGAGGCAAGTCAGGAGAAACTCAGTGAGACCACTGCAACCGTCCAAGAGATGAAGCAGGAAAACCGCGATATCCGCAGCCATTTCGAGCACTACCAGCAGGAGATTGCCGAGGATCGCCGTCATGAACGGGACCAGTTCCACAGGACCCAGTCAGGGCTGGAGGGTCAGGTGGATCAGCTGACGCAGCAGCTCCGCTCCAGCGAACAGGACCGCGACACGCTGAGACAACATCGCGACCAAATAAACCAGCGCTATGAGGCCAGTCAGGATCACGCTGAAAACTTGAAAGAAAAGTTGCACGCGAGCCAGGCCGTCATAACACAATGGGCAACGCGAACAGAAACGCTGGAAGCGACAGTCGACCGCCTCCAGCTGGAGCGAGATAGCGACGCCGAACACCGGGAGAAGCTTGGTGCGGCCCTAACGGATTCTGAAAAACATCTCGCGGCCTGCCAGCAGCGGATCTCCGACCTCAGAGAGCGCGTGGCAGCGGCTGACGACCGAAACCAGTTCCTCAACGATCAGAATCGCGAATTACTGCAGGAAAAAGCTGTCCTCCAGGGTCAGTTGAAACAACTACAAACAAGCCTGGCTAAATAGCCCGCTATTGTCTCGGCCTGATCATCCCTGAGAGTTGCGAGTAATGCCAATCGCGCAAGGAGAAGTTTAGATGTCTACCGTGACCTTTGGCAGGCTGCGAGCTGCGGCAAAACGCATTCAGCATGATGCGCTGACGGTTTATTTTGTGGCGCGAGACTCGAATACCCCCATAGTCGTTCGGCTGCTTGCGCTCGCAATCGCAGCGTACGCCATGAGTCCAATTGATCTCATTCCGGACTTCATACCGATCCTGGGCTATCTTGACGACATTATCTTGGTCCCGCTGGGCATCGTCCTTGTCATCAAGCTGACGCCATCGAATGTGATAGAAGCGAGTCGCTCGAAAGCAGCTAAAGTGGCAACCAAGCCGATCAGCCACGTTGCGGCCGCAGTCGTTATTGGCACATGGCTTTTATGTGCCGCGGCTTTTGGCTACTGGGTGTGGGAATACGGCAGGTAACGCATCGTCTGCACGCGATGAAATAGTTAATTTAGGGCTTGTAAAACAGATGGTTAATGCGCTTTTTGGAGGATTTCGTCAGAATCGTTGCCGACCCTCAACCTGGTTGCCAATGCGCACGGGCGGACGTTTTTACAGATTGACCACCCGGCCGTGACGGCACAGATCTCGTTGGAGGGTGCCCATATCACCCAATGCCAGCCAGCAGGGCAGCCCCCTCTGCTGTGGTTGAGCCCCGAGGAGCCTGGATTGCCAGGCAAGTCAATGCGTGGCGGCATACCCGTATGCTGGCCGTGGTTCGGCGATAGCTCGCGCGGCCCTGCACACGGTATCGCTCGTACCAGTATGTGGACGCTGGAGTCGGCGCACACTGACAGATCGCAAGTACGTGTGAGCATGCGCCTGGATGCCGCCACTATCGCGGAGAAACTACCCGGGGAGCAGTGGCAGGTCGAAATCGAGTTTGTGCTGGGTGAAAATCTGCTGGTGACCCTGACCAGCCGTAACCTGGGCTCAAGCGTGCTGACATTGAGCCAGGCTCTGCACAGTTACTTGCCGGTCACTGATATCGATGCCGTCAGCATCCATAGCTTGGACAATTGTTCCTATGTGAACCAGCTAACAGGGTTGCAGCAGACGCAGATTGGCCCCCTTGGCATCGACAAGGAAACCGACCGTATCTACTTCGATCACAGTGGTGACGTCACAGTAAAAGCGCCGGGGCAGGGCGATCTGATCGTCAGCCGGGAAGGCAGCCAATCTCTGGTGCTGTGGAACCCCTGGATTGAAAAGTCACTCAGACTCAACCATCTGGCCCCGACCGGCTACCAGGGTATGCTCTGTATTGAAGCTGCCAATGCCGGGCCGGATACGCGTGAGATCCAGCCCGGCGAGAGTCACAGCCTAAGCACCCGGATCAGGCGTAGCTGGCCTGCCGTGGTTTGATGGCAACCAGCACAAGTGCAACCAGGGTGGATGCGATCAGTGCGCCGGCAAACGGCGCCAGGGTAGGGATGCTGCCCGGGAAGGAGGCTGCCATTATTCCCTGCATCAAGCTGCCAGTTGTCCACCAACCGGGAAGGACCGCCCCCGCCAGCCCAGCCAGACAGCCTGCGATGGCCGCTATTGTGGTCATCCGCGACCACAGCCCCATAAGTACCGGGACCACTGCGGTGGCGCAGAGCAGGTCAGCAATCAGAAAAAGGCGCAGTACCGAATAGCCCTGCAGAGCGATCAACACCACCGGCACCATCAAAAGGCAGATTATCCAGCGGGCAGAGGGCAAAGACAGTCCGGTTTTTTCGGTGACCGCTAGCGAGGCCAAGGCGTTTTGCAACGTATCGACTGAGGATGCCACCAGCGTCATGGCCAGCACCAAGGCGGGAATCGTTAACCACGCTGGAGCGTTTGTCAGTAATGCGAAGAACGGAATCGGTGGGCTGCCCAGATCAGTGCCGCTCATGGCAGCAGCGATGCCCAGCCCGCCAACTACCGCGACCACCAGAATGGTCGTGATACCGCCCAGTAATGCACCCCGGCCCAATGCCTGGCCATCCTTCGCAGCCCAGATACGTTGCCAATAGCCCTGGTGGAACAGGTTGGCCGCGGTGACGGCAATGATCAGCGTCAGTGCGATGGATAGCGAGCTACCCAAGGGCAAGGACGGCATTGGTTGGCGGTTGATGGCCAGATCAGGCAAACGTTGGATGGCTACCCAGCCTACTACCACCAGCAATGCGATCAATAGCCAGGCTTGCCAGCGATCCGTTACCAGACTGGCGCGCAAACCTCCCCAGGCGGTGTAGAGCAGGGTGGTCAGCGCAACAGCGACGATTACCAAGTTGCCGTTCACATCGGAAAGCATGCTGGTAATAGCGCCGATTGCCGTCAATTCGGCGATCAGAAAACAGAGCATATACAGCAGCGAGATCAAGGCTACCCAGCGGCGTACCGCAGCGCCATAACAGGACTGGGCAAATTCACCAATGCTGCTACCCTGCGGCAGATGCCGGCGAATAGCCGGGCCACACCAGGCAAACACCATAAAAGGCAGCGCAGCGCCTAACGCGTAACCTGCCAAGGCAACAGGGCCTGCGAAGGCGCCGATTTCCGGCGGGGCAAAGAGAATCCAGCCACCCATTCCAGAGGCCAGAAACGACAGCCCCAAGGCCTGAGCGCCTTGGCTGTTGCGGGCCGTGCAGTAGTCATCAAGGGCGTCTGGGGCGGTACCTTTATCACTGCGACGAGCATGGAGGCCGATCCAGGCGAACAGAATCAACGCAGCCGCGAGCACGGCTAGTGTCAGGTAAAGCATGTCGCACTTCCTCCGCCGGTATTATCCGGATCAGGTTCCAGGGTTTACGCCACTGATCAAAGCTGGCGATTCTCAGTCCGGAACGGACTCCCCTGGCGACGTTTTGATGGGTATGGGTCACTAAAAAACCGACGGGCAATAGTGCCAAATAAAATCAGCGGCGGCTATCGCCATGTTGGGCATTTATACAGCGGTTCCATCTGGCATCTACCATCACACCAGTGCGAGCTCCGCGGGTCGCTCTGCGGTTGGTGGAGCCATTGCGGCCGGGGGATCAAAGGTCAGGATGCCATCTTGCAGACTTTCCTTGATCAGCATCTGCGCGTCTTGCAGGTAATCATTCATGACCTGCCAAGGCATGGTGTTGCCCTGGCGCGGCAGCACATCATTGGCGCGGCCCACATAACCTGATTTCAACGAGCCCATGATGGAGGAGGGCAGTGCATTCTCCTCACCCCCCAGGGGAACAGCCACTTGGTAGCCGTTTTGGTCCATATGCTTGATCAGCCTGCATAGATATTGTGCTGCGATGTCTGCCTTGAGCGTCCAGGAGGCATTGGTATATCCGAGAATCCAGCCCATATTGGGCAGGTTCTGAACCATTACCGCTTTGTAGGTCAGTTGATCATGAAGCTCAAAAGGGTGGCCGTCGATCATCAGCTGCATGCCGCCCAGCACCTGCACCTGCAAGCCGGTAGCGGTGACGATGATATCCGCCTCAATGGTCTTCCCAGACCGCAGCAATAGCCCTTGCTCGGTAAAGGTTTCAATATGATCGGTTTCGACTGACGCCTTGCCGGCATTGATCGCGTGGAACAGATCTGAATCGGGTACTGCGCACAGTCGCTGATCCCAGGGCATGTAATTCGGCGTGAAGTGGCGCATATGGTCGGGGTTATCAAGGTGCTTGCGCACCTGCTTGAGCAGAAAACGGCGTGTCGCATTGGGCCAACGCTTGGCCGCGCGGTACATCCAGCGTTGGATGCGAATATTGCGCTGCCGCGTGAAATGATAGACCCAGCGCTCGGGCATCAGCTTCTTCATAAAGCCGGCCAGCGCATCGCGGGACGGTACAGAGAAAATATAGGAGGGCGAGCGTTGCACCATGGTGACGTGCGCTGCGGTACTGGCCATCGCCGGCACCAGGGTAATCGCCGTCGCGCCGCTGCCTATGATTACGACTTTTTTATCCCGGTAATCCAGATCCTGCGGCCAGGCCTGCGGATGAATGCATTGCCCTTGAAAGCGTTCCACGCCTGGAAAGGTCGGGAGATAACCCTGATGATAGTTGTAGTAACCCGTGCAACTGATCAGAAAATGGCAGGTGAACTGGCAATTCTCACCTGACTCCAGTCGGGTTGCGGTGAGTGTCCAGAGCTTGTTGGTAGTGGACCAGTCCGCCCGAATGATATCCACACCAAAACGGATCTTGTCGATAATCCCATGCTCGGCGGCCGTGTCGTTGATATAACGTCGTATTGACTCACCATCAGCCAACACCTGCAGATCGTTCCAGGGGCGGAACTGATAGCCAAAGCTGAACATGTCGGAATCAGACCGCACTCCAGGATAGCGAAACAAATCCCAGGTGCCGCCAATAGCATGACGGCGCTCAAGGATTGCCATTTGCTTGCCAGGGCAAAGCTGCGCCAGATGGCAGGCCATGCCAACGCCCGAAAGGCCGGCACCGATCACGATGACATCCAGGTGTTCTGCAGACATATTATTATTCTCGCATTGAGAGCTGCTGGTAAGCATAGACTGCCAGCTGCATGCACGACAGAGGCTGCATTAAGTGCCAATAAGCGATCAGATTCTGCCAGTCAGTGCGAGATGGGTCTGATGAGATGATGATCAACCCAGGTGGGTGTGAGATAGGCTGTTGCTTGATAGCGGTTTAAAGTTAATACGTTATTTAACATAATATAGATTATGCGAAGCCATATAAATCGAATCTTGATTTGATTAAACCTAGTGCTGGATGCCCACACAAAGCGCTTCATTTGTCCACACAAAGTGCTTCATTTCCACACAAAGCGCTTCATTCGGCGTACGCAATACAGCCATTTGTTTGCAGCATCCAGTGTGGGTCCGTCGCAGGCTGTGGGTGACTTTGAAAGACTGGAAATCTGTCTTTTAAAGTGGAGACTCTTGAAAATCAAGGCCATAAGGATCAGGTAGCCCGCCGCTCGCGCTGAGGTGACGCAGATTGCTTTTCAATATTTGGAACTGGCTGATGCCTCTTTCCGAGGTCCAAGGTTCCTCACCATGTCTGTAAGCATCCACGCTCTGGAGCTACGGCGCGACGTATATGGCTGCTGCGCCACCCGCAGCATACCGATAGAAGCGATAGCTGATTCCGGTTGCTTATGGATGAGGTGCGCCAGCCCCTGGCCGAAAAGCTGCGGGCCACCGGCCGGCCTGCCCTGGTGGAAATCGCCTCACGTCTGGGTAATGGCGAAGTCTCCAACGTCATGCACTCTTTCAAACGCTGGAATTGGGGCACGGCCTTAACCTAGTCGACGCGAGCCTGCGTCGTGACTGCGGTGGCGCCCGCGGTGTTGTGCGGTTCGTCCAGGCGCCACAGCCGCGACTGCACCCCATGCCATTTCCATTCTCAGAGCTCTGCGGGCTAGCCCAACGAGTACATCTCTACGCTCAGTCAGCCCAAGGCCGGCTAAGAGGAACGGCGGACGCTCCCGGTATTAACCCAGGCACGTTTCATTTCTCCGCTTTTAAAGATCGGATCAAAATCCTAACCGCTTGTTTTTGCATATGTTTTCAGTAAGCATCATGAGGTTTACAGATTTTAAGAGACTCAACTCGATTGACCAGGCTGAGCGTTGCAATATCCGATAATCACCAGACCCGGATATTGTTCTATACTACCGCTTAAGCACCGATCTAGCCCAGGTTGAGCCACTTGATGTCGCCGCATCCCCAGCCGCTTTTCGAGACCTTTGATCGCTTCCACGAACTTAACTTTCTTCACCTCAATGGCGAGCTTCCAGCGGTTCGGAACTTCCTCCAAGGTTGTACCGATGAGCTCCAAGCCGTCGAAGGCTATCGCGCCGTTCGGGGATTTCTGAAGTCCTACGCCGGCAACGAAGCCACGTTCAACTCTTATCGAACCCACATTGAGCGGCTGCTGCTCTGGTCCCTGCTGGTGGCTGGCAAGCCCCTTGTCGAACTGCGTCGCCGGGACGCCGAGGCCTTCATGGAGTTCTGCCTCAACCCTCCCGCCGACTGGATAGGTCTGGTCGTAAAGTCCCGCTTCCTGCGTGTGGGCGGTCGTAAGAAGCTCGACACGGACACCTACACCGTCAATTTGCAATGGCGACCTTTCAGTCACACCGTGGCCAAGCGCGAACGCAAGATTGCCGAAGAGGCCGTTGCCGCCCTTCCCTCCCGTCCCTACCGCATGTCCCAAGGCTCGGTGGCTCAGGTATTCGCAGTCTGCGGCAGCTTCTTCCAGCACGCCATTGATGAGGGCCTCACCGAGGTGAACCCCTTCCGAGCGGTAAAACAGAAATCCATCTACAAGCAACGCAATACCTTGGATGATGCACCGTATCGTGACATGAAGGACCTCCAGGCTGACCTTCGTCACAATAGTCTCAGCACTACCCAAAATACGTACTACAACACTCTGGACGAACAGCGGGCACATTCGGTGAAAAGCCTTCCGGTAAGGCGTTAGTGACAGTAGCTCTTAACTACCTGTCCACCAGTTCCGGGACAGACCAACCTTCAATGTGCGCCGGCGAGTTGCGGCGTCCTTAATCTTCTTCAACCCAGCGTAATAAAGCATGCATCCCTCCCGATCGCCGGCGTGGTCGCCCGGCCGTATCCGCAACTGGTGGCCCTCAGTGGTCCACCACGTATCGCGAACTTTTCGACAGAATAGAAGCACCTCACAGGGCATGCCACTCGCTTCAGATTGGGAAATATGGGCGAATTTTGCACGCTCGTCCCTGAGCCTGCTCTCCCGTACATACCCTGTCGTAACCGGCTGTAATCGGCCCAGAGTGTGTAAAAACGCTATCTCAGACCCTTGCTATAATTTCTGAGAATCTCATTGCAAGGGAAATCAATGAAACGGTTTATCCAGGGTGAACACCGAGGTCAAAGCACCTTGCTTCCCGAAAGCCTCGACGACTACGTCAGCGATATCAATCCAGTGCGCGTGGTCGATGTCTTCGTCGATGAACTCGACCTAGCCAAACTGGGTTTCGATGGTGTGATTCCAGCCGAAACCGGCAGGCCTGCTTATCACCCTGCGATCCTGCTGAAGATCTATATCTACGGCTACCTGAACCGCATTCAATCCAGCCGTCGTCTGGAGCGTGAAGCCCAGCGCAACGTAGAGCTGATGTGGTTAACAGGTCGCTTGATGCCCGACTTCAAGACCATCGCCAACTTCCGAAAAGACAACAGCAAAGCTATTCGCGGCGTCTGCCGTCAGTTCGTTTTGCTCTGCCAGCAGTTGGGGCTGTTTAGCGAAAACCTGGTTGCCATTGACGGCAGTAAATTCAAGGCGGTTAACAACCGCGACCGGAACTTCACTAGTGCGAAGCTGAAGCGGCGCATGGAAGAAATCGAGGCGAGCATCAGCCGTTATTTGGCCTCACTCGATGCGGCTGATCGCCAGATACCTAGCGCCTCTAAACCAGATACGGTGAGCTTGGAAGATAAAATCGCCAAGCTCAAAGCACAGATGAAAGAGCTTCAGGGGATTGAGTCACAGCTCAACGAATCACCAGATAAACAGGTTTCGCTGACCGACCCGGATGCCCGTTCGATGATGACGCGCGGCAGCGGGATCGTTGGCTACAACGTACAGACGGCTGTCGACACGCAGCACCATTTGATCGTTGCTCACGAGGTCACCAACCGAGGTTCTGACCGTGACCAACTCAGTTCAATGGCGAAGCAGGCTCGTGAAGCCATCGGCGTAGAAACGCTGTCGGTAGTTGCCGACCGAGGCTATTTCAAAGGCGAAGAAATCCTGGCTTGTTACGACGCAAACGTCACCGCCTACGTGCCGAAGCCGATGACTTCAAGCGCCAAAGCTGATGGCCGATTCAACAAAGATGCCTTCGTGTATGACGCGACCAGAAACGAATACACGTGCCCGGCGGGAGAGGCCCTGATCTGGCGATTTTCCAGCGTTGAGAAAGGCATGAATATGCATTGCTACTGGAGTTCAAAGTGTCAGAGTTGCACGCTGAAAAGCCAGTGCACACCAAGCACAAATCGTCGAGTAAAGCGTTGGGAGCATGAAGCTGTGCTTGAGGAAATGCAGCGACGGCTGACCAGAGCACCAGAGATGATGAAGGTTCGAAAGCGGACTGTTGAGCATCCCTTCGGGACGCTCAAGCAATGGATGGGGGCGACACACTTCCTGACTCGAAAACTGAACGGGGTGAGTGCGGAGATGAGCTTGAATGTGCTCGCCTATAACATGAAGCGGGTTATGAAAATCATCGGTACAGAAGGCTTGCTGAAGGCGATGGCGGCGTAAAAGCCTCAGCTTTTACTGCTCCAGGAGATGCCGAAGAGCTCCATACACGTTCTGACGCGCTATCGACACTGATCTTGGCAAATGTCCGGAAAATCGCCTCGCCCAAGAGCACTGGGCTTAGTCATCCAACATGCGAGAAGTGTTTTTACACACTCTGGGCCAAAAGCAGCCATTAAGCAACTTCCAATTTAAGTATGTGTCCGGACATAAAAAGCCCCGGACATGCCGGGGCGCAAACGAAGTCCTGGGATTGTGGCCGACACAAATTGAGTCAGGACTTCGAAACTCTTTATCAGGCCCGATGCATCAACACACGGGTAACCCGGCGCTCCTGCACCTCGGCTACCGTCAGCTGCCCGCCCTCGAATACGAGCTGATCGCCCTTGACCGGCAGTCGGTCTAGCAGGCTGATAACGAAACCAGCGAGGGTCTGATAGTCGTCCGTGGATTTGGCATGGAAGCCAATACGTTCATGCAGCAGATTCAGGTTCAAGGCAGCACTGACCAGATAACCACCATCTTCCTCAACTACATCCGGGCCTTCGATTTCGCTGGCAGCGGGTAGTTCACCCGCAATCGATTCCATGATGTCGGTCATCGTAACCAGGCCAATGAACCCACCGAACTCGTCGATCACAAAGGCGATGTGAGTGGACTCGCCGCGCATCAACTCCAGCGCGTTCAGAATCGAGCAGGCTTCTGGCAGGTTGAGCGAGGCGCGCACGAGGTTTTCTGGGTTCGGTCGATTGCCGGTCAGCAGCTCTTTGAACAGTTCTTTCTTGTGGACGTAGCCCAGCGGCTCATCTATTTGGCCATCACGGATAACCACAAGCCGTGAGTGGGCCGAGTGTTGGCGCTGATGGAAAATTGACCCACCCTGCCGATTGAAATTTGACCCAGGGCGGATTGCTGATTTTGTTACCAGCAACTGTGGATAAGTCTACCAGCGCAGCTGCTTTTGAACCCACTCCCTCGCTGTCCCAGTTCAGCTGTTGAAGACCTGCCACATGCAGCCATGCAGCAGGCCGTCGTCACCATGAAATCAGAACGACTCATCGTCCTCCGGTTCCTGGCCCTTACGCTTTCGCTCCCGTGATTTGATCTTGGCCTGGGCCGCCAAGCTACTGTGTTGCAGGCGATAGGACTCGTTACCGGTTTCGACGATGTGGCAGTGGTGGGTCAGCCGATCCAGCAGGGCGGTGGTCATCTTGGCGTCGCCGAACACGCTCGACCATTCGGCGAAGCTTTTGCCGTCGTGTTTTTCGCGCTCCAGCAGATTGACCAGATCGACCGTGGAGTAGAAGCGCACGCGCTTGCCATGCCGGGTGATGCCGGACACGGCCAGCGCGGTGGCTGGGTGGGTTTTACCGGTGCCTGGCCCACCGATCAGCACCACGTTCTGCGCGGTGTCGGTAAAGGCCAGGCTGGCCAGCTCGCTGATCAAGCGAGCGTCGGCGCTGGAGGCGCTGAAGTCGAAGCCGGCCAGATCGCGGTGCATCGGCAGCTTGGCCATGTTCATCTGGTGGCTCACCGAGCGCATGGCGCGATCTGTGTGCTCTTGTTCCAGCAGGTGTTCGAGCAGCCACTTGGACGAGGCTGTGTTCGACTCACCCTGTGCAGTTAACTCCGCCCAGGCCGTGGCCATTACTGATTTCCTGGGTTTGGCCTTCACGACTACAGATTCCGGTATGGCAGGAGGCCCTTACGACTACAGATTCCGGTATGGCGGGAGGCCTTCACGACTACAGATTCCGGTACTCATGACTAACCTGAGGCTCAAAGGGCGGCTGAGCGCTATGATGCGCTATATATTTGTGGTGTAATTTCCACCACTTAATGGATGAATTTACACCATGTACGCGCGCATAATCCGTCAAAACCTACTCGCAGCCCTGGATGATTCGCCGGTCGTGCTGGTCAACGGCGCCCGCCAGACCGGCAAGAGTACGCTGATCCAAAACCTCGGCCGCGAGGCGACTTACTACACCTTCGACGACCCGGCTGTGCTGGCAGCCGTGCAGGTTGATCCCTTCGGTTTCATCAACGCACTCAAGGGGGCGGTCTGTCTCGATGAGGTGCAGCGTGCTCCTGGGGTGTTCCTAGCGATCAAGACGGCGGTGGATCGCGACCGTACCCCTGGGCGTTTCCTGCTGACCGGCTCGGCCAATGTGCTGTTGCTGCCGCAGATTGCCGACTCTCTAGCTGGGCGTATGGAGGTGCTGAACCTGTGGCCTCTGGCGCAAAGCGAAATCGAGCGTCAGCCCCTTAGCATGATTGATCGACTGTTCAGCGGCCAGATGCCGGATAAGTGCCATTTCGAGCGGCAGGACTTCATCGCGAGGCTGAGTCGTGGAGGCTATCCGGAGGCGCTGAGTCGTTCCGGCGAGCGGCGGCGGGAAGCCTGGTTCGAGAGTTATCTCCATACGATCTTGCAGCGTGACGTTCGCGACCTGGCCCAGATCGAAGGGCTGACGGAGATGCCGCGGCTGATGCAGCTGCTGGGCGCCCGCAGTGGCGGACTGCTCAATGCCGCCGAGCTGTCGCGTTCGACGGGCATTCCGCAGACCACGCTCAAGCGCTATCTGACTCTGCTGGAGACCCTTTTTCTCGTGCGTCAGGTTCCAGCCTGGTCGTCCAATCTCGACAAACGACTACAGAAATCGCCCAAGCTGTTCGTGACCGACTACGGCTTGATGGCCCACTTGCAGGGCTTGAGCGAAGCCGGCATGGCGGCTGGACTGGGGTTACCGGGGGACTTGGTGGAGGACTTCGTGCATGCCGAGCTGGTCAAGCATCAGAGCTGGTCAGATTTGCGCACGCGGCTGATGCATTACCGTACCTCCACCGGAGTAGAGGTGGACTTCGTGCTGGAGAACCGTCGTGGCGATCTGGTTGGCATCGAGGTCAAGGCAGCGGCCACTATCAGCGGCAAGGACTTCAACGGGCTTCGTCATCTACGCGAGATTACGCCGCAGCAGTTCAAGCGTGGCGTGGTGTTCTACTCGGGCGATCAGGTCGTGCCTTTCGATGAACAACTGGTGGCCGTGCCGCTCGCACTGTTTTGGTCAGTTTGAGCGACACTCGCGGTTATCTGTCTGTGCTGCCGGCTAGTTTGGTAGTTCTCGTTGTATCGGCCTGTGTTGCCTAGTTGCCCATCTGGGCATAACAGCCTCAGAAGACAGCCATATCTCACGGCGCCTTGGATGTTGGCATCGGTGGGCCTAGGTAGGCACCGCGCAGCGTCATGCGGTCAAAGCTATAGACATGCCCATGTTTATTTCCACCACCAACGCCCGTGAGCTATTTGGCTTGAAAGAGGGCGAAACCGTACTGGATGCGATGGCTAGGAACACATCAGCCAAGGCAGCCAGCAATGCTGCTGTTACTACACAGGAAGAGCCTCTCATGGCCGGAAGCAAGCCCCAACAGCTACTCCCCGCCCAAAGCAGTCAATAACGCCGCGATTCAGGCAGGGCCAGTCGCAAGCGTTTCTTCAGTAAGCGACGCATATACTGCCAGTCCCTCGACGACCCCCAGAGAAGCGTCGGCGGGAGCGACTTGGCAATGGGGGAATACCTGTTTCACTGCGGCAACGACATAAGGGGCTCGAGACATACCTCCGGTTAAGAACAGCATTGGTCTTTCATCTTGAATCCCTGCACTAACCTGCTGGAGAAGCTCCCAGAAAGAGCGCATAAAGCTCCCTGCTCCTTGTTGCAACTTCTCCTGCGTCGCTTGAGCGACTAAGCGGGGCTCGATGTAGTCAAGCTGACTTGCCAGCGGGCACCCAGTTGTGCGGCAGCAGCTCGGCCAGGGCGCTGGCCTTCTGCGTCGGCAGGCGCATGAGCACATCCCTCGGGCAGCGCAGGTGGTATATCTCAAGATTAGCCGCCGCGTCCGTTCCGCCATGACCTAGCTTCACAATATGGCGACTATGCCACGGTGTGTCTTTGGTCACCGGCTTGAAGCAGACGCAGCACCGACCGCCCTGTTGCACCCAAATCCGGTACAGCTTGGCTCGACCTTTCGCGGAAGTGAGCATCCTCTTGCCCCAGCGGGACTCGAAGTATTCATCCCAAGCGGGGTCGTGTGGGTTGGCAGCGGCCTTGATCTTGATATGTCGCACAATTGGCGTGTCCGAGGCGTCCAATAACGTGTACTGACGCTTCCGACCATCGGCGGATTTTTCAGCACATGAGAACACCCATCGACGCCCCCCTTGTACTTTGAAATACCGATCCTTCACCCATCGGCGTGTCTTGCGAGGGTGGCGACGTACCGCCCATCGCCAGAGCATTTCCCACACTGCACTATCCACCTGGTTGAAGACCTTCTTGGCGACGACATGACTGTGATAGTTCGCCCAGCCCCGTAGAACCGGGTTGAGCAAACCTATCAGATTGGTCTGCCGTATCGTTTTGTTGGCCTTGATCAACTCTCGTAGCTTGGCAAGGTGAGCGCTGATATTCGCCTTGGAAGGCTTGATCAAGAGCTTGCCGTTGTACTTGCGCACGTTCCAGCCGAGAAAGTCGAACCCGTTCCCTATGTGCGTGATTTTGGTCTTATCCTTGGAAAGCGTGAGACCACGCTCTGCCAAGAACTCGACCACGGCAGGACGAACTTCATTTTCCAGCCACTCCTTCGAGTACCCGGTGATGATGAAGTCGTCCGCATACCGCACTGCTTGCAGTTTCTTGCCTGTCCATTTGGCGGTAGGAAACCTCTTCGCCAGCATCGCTTCTAGCCCGTCCAACGTCATGTTGGACAGTACCGGAGAGATGATGCCTCCCTGCGGCGTTCCTGCGTTACTAGGGAACAGCTGGCCGTTGTGGATGTATCCGGCGTTGAGCCACTTCTGCAAGATCGCCTTATCCATGGGGATGTTGGCGATCAACCAATCATGGCTGATATTGTCGAAACAGCCTTGAATGTCACCCTCTAGAATCCACTCCGCATTTGCTTTTCGTGACAGCACACCAAAGCACTGTGCTGCCGCATCCGCGGTCGAGCGTTCCGGCCTGAACCCATACGAGTTTGGGTCGGCGGTGGTTTCCGCAATGGGCTCCAAAGCCAGCAGATGGAGTGCCTGCATGGCCCTGCATTTCATGGCGGGTATTCCGAGAGGTCTCGTCTTGCCGTTTTTCTTCGGGATAAGAACTCGCGGGTTAATGCTGGAGTTCGGAAGGTGTGTTGGCCGGACGGATACCCTACGAGCTTGAGAAATCCGGTTAAACGGAGCTACCAGTTGAGCCCGATTGATACCCTGCATGACACTCTATTTGATCCAAATCAACACTATTGCCAAAAGGAGCGTTCATGCCTCGGGGCAATCTGCTATCGTCGCCCTATCGCCCGACTGGTGAATTGCTGTGCGTCGGATTGGATTGATCCTGCTAATGATTGCTAGCCTCGTGCTGCCGACCTTCGGCGGTGTGGCTTTCAGCATGCCGGCACAACCTTGCCCGATGCAGAGCGCCGATCATCAGGGCCATGCAATGGTCGATGCTCCGTGCTGCGAGCAAATGGACACGTCTGATGGGGTGGCCAATAAGTCCCCCTGCAAATCCGGCCAGGAATGCAAGACCGGAGGACTTCTCCAGACCACCGTTATCAAGAGCATATCCCCTCTTCCCTCACGCCCCGAGATATTGCTGACCCAGTCGGTGATTAAGAGAGAGCCCGCAGGACTCTGGCGCCCTCCTCGTTTCGTCTAATGCAGTGATCTTCGCGCCTTTAAACCAGGCGCATCGTCGCGACCACGCTTTTGGTGGCGACCTCGATCAATCGCATTGGAGGCGAAAGCATGTCCGCTTTCCTTTTTCCACGCCGTGGCTATCTCGGCGTGTTGGCTGCCGCATTCTGGGCAGCTCCCTGGCTTGCCGCGCAGGCACAGCCCCTAACCTTCGAACGAGCCCAAGCTCTGGCCGAACAGAGTGCCCCTGAGAACCTCGCGCGCCAGGCGCAGGTGGCATCGGCACAGCAGGCTGTAGGGCCCGCAGACGCCTTGCCCGATCCCAAGCTGATTATAGGCATCGACAACCTGCCGATCGAAGGCCCTGACCGTTAAACACTTAATCGTGACTCCATGACCATGCGCCGCATTGGACTCATGCAGGAGGTACCAAACGGCGACAAGCGTCTGGCCCGTCGCCAACTGGCCGAAGCCTCCATGACGCGGGCCGAAGCCGAGCAACGTGCCATGCAGTTGGGAATCAAGCGCCTGACGGCAGTGAGCTGGCTGGACGTGTACTACGCCGAACGCAGTGTTGGCCTCTTCGATCAACTGGATCGTCAGCTCGAGATGCTCCGCTCGACCGTGCAATCGCTGATTGCCGGCGGTAGTGCTCAGCCTGGCGAGCTGTTGCAGGCCGACCAGGAAGCTTTGGCATTGCAGGATCGGCGAGACGAGCTGAATCGCGATGTAGCAGTGGCTCGTGCCAAGCTGCGCCGCTGGATAGGCAACGAGGCCGATCAGCCTTTGCAAGGAGGTGTTCCCAATCTGAGCCTGGAGGCACCGCACCTGCCGCAACGCATTGCCTCACACCCTGAGTTGCGCGCTGCCTCGGCCCGAGTCGGCGAGGCTAGCGCCGAGCTGAACGAGGCCATCGCCGAAAAGACTCCCGACTGGGGTGTCGAGTTTGCCTACAACAATCGCGACAACCAGTTCGGCGATATGGTGATGGTGCAATTCACCTTCGACCTGCCGTTGTTCGTAGGCACACGTCAGGGGCCCAAGATCAATGCCAGGCAGCACAGCGTGTCGCAGATGGAAGCCGAGCAGGAGGCGTTACTGCGCGCCCATCAGGCTGAGCTTGAAGGCGGTATTGCCGAGCTTGAGCAACTGCGCAGGACCTTGTCACGCACCGAAAAAACCTTGATCCCGCTTGCAAGCAAACGGGCCGATCTCGAACTAGCCGCCTACCAAGCCGGTAACAGCCAGCTCACATCCGTTATTACCGCACAGCGCGACCTGATCGAGGCGCAGCTGCGGCAGATTGAACAGCAGCGCAAGTTGAGCCAGCTCTCCGCAAGCCTGTATTACGCCTATGTGGAGGGACTGAGATGAAGATATCGGCATTTGGTTTTGCGGTCGCCTTGCTGGCCGTGGGCATTGGCGCGGCAGGCGGCTACTGGCTGGCCCAGCGGCAGGCCAAACATGAGGTTCTGCCCAGTTCTGCACCGACGGACGAGCGCAAGGTGCTCTATTGGTACGACCCGATGCAGCCCGAGCAGCGCTTCGATAAACCGGGCAAGTCACCTTTCATGGATATGGAGCTTGTCCCTAAATACGCGGGATCCGAGCAGGATCCGTCTGTCCTGAGCGTCCCCGCTCAAGCCGTGCAAAGCCTCGGAATGCGAACTTCTCCGGTGATCCGCGGTGTACTGCCCTCGGGTATCGAGGCGGTCGGTTCCCTGGCCTATAACCAGCGAGAGGTGGCGAACCTCCAGGCTCGCGCTGGCGGATTCGTCGAGCGGGTTTACGGGCGTGCCCCGGGCGATGTGCTGCCTACCGGTACCCCCCTGGTCGACCTGCTGATTCCCGAGTGGTTCGCCGCGCAGTTGGAGTTCCTGGCGGTACTGCGTACCGCTGACATTCGCTTGATAAGTGCGACCCAAGAGCGCCTGCGCCTGCTCGGCATGCCTCAAGCGTTGATCGAGCAGGTTCGCCGCAGCGGCAAACCGCGGGCGGTGCAAACCCTCACCACACCTATCGCCGGCGAGCTCCAAGCCTTGCAGGTACGCGCCGGGATGACCGTGGAGGCGGGTCAGGACCTGGCCAGGATCAACGGGCTGTCCACGGTCTGGCTCGATGCGGCGATACCCGAAGCAATGGCTGGAATGGTTCAGGTTGGGGCTGACATCCGCGCCACCCTGACCGCCTTCCCCGGGCAACCGCTGCAGGGCCGCGTCATCGCTTTGTTGCCGAGTGCCGACCCGCAAACGCGCACGCTCACGGTACGCAGCGAGCTACCCAACCCTGCCGGTAAGTTGCGCCCCGGCATGTTCGCCGCCGTACGCCTGAACAGTACCGTCGAACAACCCGCGCTTCTTGTGCCGAGTGAAGCCGTGATTCGCACCGGCAAGCGTGCATTGGTGATGCTGGTCGAAGGCGACGGACGCTACCGTCCCCAGGAAATCAGTCTGGGCCGCGAGGCCGATGGGCGCCTCGAAGTGCTGTCCGGCCTAGAGGAAGGTCAGGCGGTCGTCACCTCCGGCCAGTTCCTCATCGATTCGGAAGCCAGCCTGCAGGGCATCATGGCCAGCCATGCCGAGCAGGACAATGAGAAGGAACTACATGAGTCCCATGGTGTGATTCGCGCTCTGGACGCTGAGGAAGTCACCCTGGAGCACGGGCCATTCGAGAGCCTGAATATGCCCGGTATGACCATGGCATTTCCACTGGCCAGCCCCGAAGTAGCGGCTGGGCTTAAGCCCGGGGATCACGTGCGTATCGGCGTCCGCCAGACGGATTCCGGCCTGCGGGTCGAGCGGCTCGTCAATCAAGGAGAGCGGCCATGATCGCGCGCCTGATCCACTGGTCTATCGGCAATCGCTTCCTGGTGCTGCTGGCGACCCTGTTCATCACCGCCCTGGGCGTCTGGTCGCTGCGCAACACGCCGTTGGATGCACTGCCGGACCTGTCCGATACCCAGGTCATCATCAGAACCAGCTTTCCCGGACAGGCGCCGCAGATCGTCGAGAACCAGGTGACCTACCCACTGGCGACCACCATGCTCTCGGTACCGGGGGCGAAGACGGTGCGCGGCTACTCGTTCTTTGGTGACTCATTCGTTTATGTGCTGTTCGAGGACGATACCGACCTCTACTGGGCGCGCTCGCGCGTATTGGAGTACCTCAACCAGGCGCAGGAGCGCCTGCCCGAGGGTGTTACCACCACCCTCGGGCCGGATGCCACGGGCGTGGGCTGGATCTACCAGTACGCCTTGGTCGACCGCAGCGGCCAGCATGATCTTGCCCAGCTGCGGGCACTGCAGGACTGGTTCCTCAAGTACGAACTCAAGAGCCTGCCCAACGTAGCCGAAGTGGCCACCCTCGGCGGCATGGTCAAGCAATACCAAGTGCTGCTCGATCCGCAGAAGCTGGTGGCTTATGGGGTAACTCAGCAGGAGGTCGAAGCGGCGCTGAAGAGCGCCAATCAGGAAACCGGCGGCGCCATCCTGGAGCTGGCGGAGCGCGAGTACATGGTGCGGGCTTCAGGCTATCTAGAGAGCCTGGAGGATTTCCGCAATGTGCCGCTGCGGGCTTCGGCCAGCGGAGTTCCGGTGCTGCTGGGTCAGGTAGCCACCATTCAGCTGGGGCCAGAGATGCGGCGTGGCATTGCCGAGCTGGATGGCCAGGGTGAAGTGGTAGGCGGCGTGGTCATCCTACGCTCCGGAAAGAATGCCCGCGATGCCATCGCCGCGGTGAAGACCAAGCTGGACAGCCTGAAGGGCAGCCTGCCGGCCGGCGTCGAGGTGGTCACCACCTATGACCGCTCGCAACTGATCGACCGCGCCATCGATAACCTCAGCTACAAGCTGCTGGAAGAGTTCGTGGTGGTGGCCTTGGTTTGCCTGCTCTTCCTCTGGCACTTGCGCTCGTCGCTGGTCGCGATCATCACCCTGCCCCTGGGCATCCTCATGGCCTTCATCGTCATGCGCTACCAGGGCGTCAATGCCAACATTATGTCGCTCGGCGGGATCGCCATCGCCATCGGCGCCATGGTCGACGCCGCCGTGGTGATGATCGAGAACGCGCACAAGCACATCGAAACCTGGAAGGCTCGACACCCTGGTGAACCGCTTCAGGGCGAGGCGCACTGGCGGGTGATCGGCGAAGCCGCGGTCGAGGTCGGGCCGGCGCTGTTCTTCAGCCTGCTGATCATCACCCTGTCCTTCCTCCCGGTCTTCACCCTGGAGGCCCAGGAAGGCCGCCTGTTCGGCCCGCTGGCCTTCACCAAGACCTATGCCATGGCGGCTGCCGCCGGACTCTCGGTCACCTTGGTACCGGTGCTGATGGGCTACTGGATTCGCGGGCATATCCCCAGCGAACAACAGAACCCCTTGAATCGTTGGCTGATCGGTGCATACCGGCCGGTGCTGGAGTGGGTGCTGGCTTGGCCTAAGGTGACCCTAGCGCTGGCCTTGCTAGTGTTTTTGTCCAGTCTCTGGCCCCTCAGCAGACTCGGAGGAGAGTTTCTACCGCCGATGGACGAGGGCGACCTGTTGTACATGCCATCAGCCCTGCCCGGCTTGCCGGCCAGCAAGGCCACCCAGCTGCTGCAGCAAACCAACCGGATGATCCTCACGGTGCCCGAAGTGGCACGGGTATTCGGCAAGGCCGGGCGAGCAGAGACCGCCACCGATCCAGCACCGCTGGAAATGTTCGAGACCACGGTGCAGTTCAAACCACGCGATCAATGGCGCGCGGGGATGACACCCGAAAAGCTGATCGAGGAACTGGATCGCGCGGTAAAAGTTCCGGGGCTGTCCAATATCTGGGTGCCGCCCATCCGCAACCGCATCGACATGCTGGCGACGGGGATCAAGAGCCCCATTGGGGTGAAAGTGTCCGGAACCTCCTTGGTCGACATCGAGCGCATAACGCGCGATATCGAGGCCGTGGCCAAAGAGGTGCCTGGGGTGAGTTCGGCCTTGGCAGAACGCCTTACTGGCGGCCGTTACGTGGACATCCAGATCGATCGACTGGCCGCGGCGCGCTATGGCCTGAGCATCGCCGATGTGCAGGCGGTGGTATCGGGCGCCATCGGCGGCAGCAATATTGGTGAGACGGTTGAAGGACTGGCCCGCTTCCCGATCAACCTGCGCTATCCCAAGGAGTGGCGAGACAGTCCGCAGGCACTACGGCGTATGCCGATCCTCACGCAAGCCGGCCAGCAGATCACCTTGGGCACCGTCGCCCAGGTTAGTCTGACCGAAGGGCCGCCAATGCTGCGCAGCGAGAACGGGCGTCTGTCCGGTTGGGTCTATGTCGATGTCCGTGGGCGCGACCTGGCATCGACCGTGCGCGAGTTGCAGCAACGCGTAGCTGAGCAGGTACAACTCGATGCTGGCATGACCGTCTCCTACTCCGGTCAGTTCGAATTCCTCGAGCGCGCCAATGCACGGCTGGCCTGGGTGGTACCGGCGACCTTGTTGATCATCTTCGTGCTGCTTTACCTGACCTTCAGCCGCTTCGGTGAGGCCCTACTGATCATGGCAACCCTGCCCTTCGCCCTATCGGGCGGCATCTGGCTGCTCTACTGGTTCGGCTTCAACTTGTCGGTGGCCACTGGGGTCGGCTTTATCGCCTTGGCCGGCGTCTCGGCGGAATTTGGGGTGATCATGCTGCTGTACCTGAAGAACGCCTGGCATGCGCGTGTGGATACCGGGCGCAGCGGTGATCCGGCCCTACTGGAGGCAATTCGTGAAGGCGCGGTGCTGCGTGTGCGGCCCAAGGTGATGACGGTGGCCGTGATCATCGCCGGCCTGTTGCCAATCCTCTGGGGCGGAGGTGCCGGATCTGAGGTGATGAAGCGCATCGCCGCGCCCATGGTCGGCGGCATGATTACCGCGCCGCTGATGTCCATGTTGGTTTTGCCGGCCGCGTACTGGCTGATGCGAAGGCAGCGTACACAGAAGGTTCGCGCACCGCAGGAGCTATAGCTTTACAAACCCGGGCAAGCCACGCGCCAAGCTGACTCGCCCGGGTAACGCGGCAGGAAGCATTACGGCGATGTAACTTTGACTTCATTTTTATGACAGGTTGAGCGGATATATTTTAATCACCACCTTGAAGGAGTGATTAAATATGAAAAGCCTCAAAGTTATTGCAGCCCTTGCCGTTATGGTTGTTTCCTCTGCCGCTCTGGCAGAAGGCGGCGCTGATCGTGTTTATGGTCGGATGATTCAGGCCAATGAGCAGGCCATGCAAGAGTATGCTGCCGCTAACGGAAAGAATCCGCCTGAAGTTATTCATTACCGCTACGGCATGAAACTCGATATCGCCAGGGTCGTGGCCACTACCCCGACGGACTCTAGCTGCGGTGTGATGCCGGCCCAGATGACCTACGAGGACTCCAATGGCGATCTGAATATTCTTGAATACCGGGCAGCCGGGACAGGTTGCCTTAATCAAAACTAGATAAATGACATCGCGCTGACTGAAATGTAATTTCCAAGTCACCCTGACGTTATTTGGCATGTGGTAATATGGCCGAGGCGCGCTTGGCTATGCCCGGCGCGCTTGGCACATATATGCGACCACACAATGACAACTGCCAATAACATCAGGAGCATTTATGAATAACAGGACCCTGTTAGGACTTTCTCTGCTCGCTCTGAGCGTCAGTGCCGGGCAAGCTGCAATGGCCGCCGGCGAGAAAGGCGAGGGATTTATCGAAGGCAGCAGCCTGACCATCCTCAATCGAAACCTCTACTTCAACCGCGATTTCCGTAAAGGCCAGTCCAACAGCTCGGGTAATGGCTATTCGGAAGAGTGGGCGCATGGTGTGATAGGCAGATTCGAGTCTGGCTTCACCGAGGGCACCATAGGCTTCGGTGTCGATGCCTTTGCCATGCTAGGCATCAAGCTTGACACTGGCGACGGCCGTTCAGGAGCCGGGGGCACTGTCGATGTGCTGCCTTACAACAGCCTTGGGCAGGCTGAGGACAACTACTCCAAACTGGGGGGCGCGGTGAAAACTCGGTTCATGGATACCGAGATCAAGGTAGGCGACGTCTTTCCCGTCAGCCCGGTCGTCCAATACGGTGATGCACGGCTTTTACCGGAGAGTTTTCGAGGTGTCACCGTGGTCAACAGCAGCGTGGAAGGACTGTCGCTTCAGGGCGGTCGCCTCCACTCGATGAGCCAACCCAATACCAGCAGCATGCGCGACGGCTTCGCTACCTTCTACGCGGGCGAAGTGGACTCGCCATGGATCGCCTATTTCGGTGGTGATTACACGCTTAATGACAACGTCGGCTTTAGTCTCTACACCAGCCGCCTCAAGGATGCCTGGAATCAATATTACGCGGGCACCACGCTGAGCTACCCGCTTGCGGACGATGTCGCCTTGATCGGCGGGCTGAACTACTACAAGGCGGTCGATGAAGGGAAGCAGCTCCTCGGGAGCTTCGATAACAACATCTGGAGCGGCCAGGTCGGCATCCAATTCGGCGCTCACACAGTACTGGTGGGTCTCCAGCGCAACAATGGCAATGATGACTTCGACTACTTGCGCCAATCGGACTCCATCTACCTCGACAACTCCATCCAGTACAGCGACTTCAACTCGCCCAAGGAGAAGTCATGGCAAGTGCGCTATGACCTAGATATGGAGCCTTTCGGTGTGCCTGGATTGAGCTTCATGACTCGATATGCCCAGGGCTGGGATGCCGACTACAGCAACGCCAACGAAGTCTATATGCGCCGTGATGACAACGGCGATCCGTTGACCAACCAGAAGCGCTGGGAGCGGGACATCGAGGCCAAGTACGTTGTGCAGACTGGATCACTGAAGGATATGTCTTTCCGTGTTCGCCAAATGACCACTCGCGCGACCGATTACGAGTCGGATCTGGATGAAGTCCGCCTGATTGTCGAGTACCCGCTGGAAGTTCTCTAACCCTGGCAAGCGAGCGGGTTGATTGCCCGCTCGCGCCTTGGTCCTGCTGTCCCCTCGTAGTGCTCCTTTGGTTTGGAGACAGCCCTTGGCGCCCTAGGGCGCCTTTTTTACTTAGGTTAAAGGACGTATGAAAATGAGTCGGCCACTACACACAAGCGGCCGTGCTGGCAGGCAGTACTACTGGGCGGGATATTCTGCAACGACCTGATCAGAACCCGTCTTGGTCAAGCCAATGACCTGGTAGGCATGCTGTACGCCATCGACTTCCATGCCGGGGGAGCCCGCCGGCATCCCGGGAACAGCGATGCCCAGCAGATCATCGCGCTTGGTGAGTTCGATGACCTGAGCCGCCGGCACATGACCTTCGACGAACTTGCCGTCAATCACCGCGGTGTGGCAAGACGCTAACCGTGGCGCGACGCCCAGTCTTTGCTTCACTGCTGTCATGTTGCTTTCAACATGGTCGACGACTTTGAAGCCATTCGCTTCGAGGTGTGAAATCCACTTCTTGCAACATCCGCAATTGGCATCACGATGGGCATCAATCGTCAGGGCATCAGCTGCTTGAACCGCAGACGTGACGGAGAGAGCGGCCAGTAAGGCCAGATATTTAGCTTTCATGTACGTGCTCTTTGCCATCGGCGTGGGTGTGGGTCTTGGGCGAGGCGTTCGGAGCCTGCTCGGCGTGATGATCACCTCCGTTGGACGACGCCTCATCCCCAGCATGGTGGTCATCGCCACTCATATCCGAATGGTGACCTGCCTTAGGTGCGGAGCCACCCTCGCTATCAGTAGCCGCGGCATCGTGATGACCAGGCTCTCCAGCATCACCTGATCCATGATGGTCATCGCCACCGCCACTATTGTCATGATGGCCAGGCTTGTTGTCGCCGTGCTGTCCTTCTTGGTTATGCAATTGCGTTTCCCCACCACCGTGCTGATGGCCGCCACTGGATGCGACGAGTGTTTGGTATTGCTTGGCATCCATCGTCGGCAGTTGGTTGAGGAAGGCAACCATGCCCCAGATGTACTCGTCTCCCATGCTCTTGCCCCACGCAGGCATACCCGTTGCCTTGATGCCATGCTTGATCACCCAGAACGCTGCTGACGGATTGCCATCGACACCGATCTTGGCGAGGTTGGGGGGCGCAGGATAAAGCGATTGGCTTAGCTCGGTCTCCGCCACACCTGGCGCCAAATGACAGCCGATACACATGGAGTTGTAGTTGCCCGCACCGGCGCGAATAAGAGCTTGATCATCCAGGTTGGGAACCTCGATGTCCCGCGAACGGACTTCGATAGAGCGGTCACGGGCCATCGTGAGAAACGCATACACTGCAGGAAAATGGGGATCATCGGCCCCCACGTTGACCACGCCAAAGTAGGCGCCGGCCAGGACAGCTGTGCTACCGACCACGCCGGCCGCCACCAAAGTTTTAATTGTTCTTTTCATGTCAGGTTCTCAAAACCACATCCGGATACCGGCGACAAAACGCGCCTCGTCTACATCACCGCCCTCGTCGCGCACCATGTCTGCCGTGTTGCCATAGGAGCGGCTCCAGGAAACCCCGATATAGGGGGCAAACTGCCTGACAATCTCGTAACGCAGACGCAAGCCGAGCTCGGTATTTGCCAACCCAGACCCCACACCTCGCTCAGGATCGTTCTTGCCGTAGAAGTTCATTTCGGCAGTTGGCTGGAGAATCAGCCGGTTGGTCAGCAGAATGTCGTACTCGCCCTCCAGTCGGGCAGCAGTTTGGCCATTCTCGCCGACGAAGGCCGTGGCTCCGGCCTCAAAGGCGTAAAGCGCCATGCCCTGGATACCGAAGGCGGCCCAAGTCTGCGGCGACTCCGGTTTGAAGTCCTGGCGAACGCCCGCGACGACATCCCACCAAGGGCCGATCGAGCGGCCGTACAGCAGCTGTAATTCAGCATCCTCGGTCACGCCGTTGGTACGCTCGCCTTCGGAGCGGAACCAGACCCGGTTGATATCACCGCCTACCCAGCCCGACGCATCCCAGGCCAGGGTGCTGCCCTCATCTGCGTCCTGGTATTCGAGCTGATCGAGCAGGAAAAAACTGTTGATGGCGCTGTCGTGAACCTTGTGGCCAGGTAATGGCGGGAAAGCCGCTTGGCGATCAGCATCCGTCAGAACGGGAATCGGCGTACGGCTGGTGGTTCTCGGGGCTTCAGCGGAGCCATGGTTCATCTTTGAATGATCCATGCCCTCCATCTGTCCCTGCATGGCGCCATGCCCCATCTTGCTGTGATCCATAGCCTGGGCCTTCTCTTGGCTCTGGCCGTGGCCCATCTGGCTATGATCCATGCTGCCCGAAGCACCCTGCATGGCACCATGGTCCATCTTGCTGTGATCCATGCCCTCCATCGGCGCTTTGGCGGAACCGTGGCCCATCTGGCTGTGGTCCATCGACATGGAGCCGTGCCCCATTGCCGAATGATCCATTTCTTCCGCAGCCTGGGTAACGCCGCCGCTGAGTGCACTCAGCGACACGGCCAGCGCTATGAGGGACGGGCGTGAAAACCTAGTGGTCATGGTTCGAACCTGCTTCGGCTTCGGTGCCGCCATGCTTATCCATCATCTTCTCGTGCCCCATATCGTCATGGTTCATACCCTCATGATCCATGGCGCCATGATCCATCTGCTGGCCAGCGGCCTTGCCTTTCGATTGATCTGCAGGCTTGTCACTGGCGTCGGGCGCAGCCGACTCGGCAGCATGTTGTTCGTGCTCGCTGTGCCCCTCACCTGCCAATGACGTCGGCGCGTGCAGAACAGCCAAAAGACTGAACATCGCTGCGCTGCCAAACAGGGCATTACGCTTCATAAAAGTACTCATCAGAAATCTCCTTTACTCATCCACACGGACTTCACGGAACATGCCCATTTCCATGTGGAGCAACAGGTGGCAGTGATAGGCCCAACGACCCAACGCATCGGCAGTCACCCGATAGCTGCGCTTGGAACCTGGCGGCATGTCGATGGTGTGTTTACGCACCAGGAAATTGCCGTTCGCATCCTCCAGATCACTCCACATGCCATGAAGATGGATCGGGTGAGCCATCATGGTGTCGTTGACCAGCGTGATGCGAACACGCTCGCCGTACTTGAGGCGCAGAGGCTCGGCGTCAGAGGACTTGATGCCATCGAAGGACCAGGAGAATTTCTCCATGTGCCCGGTAAGGTGCAGCTCGATGGTGCGACTTGGTTCGCGACCATCCGGGTCGAGGAAGGTGCTGCGCAGGTCAGAGTACGTGAGGACGCGTCGGCCGTTGTCTCGCAAACCAATACCTGGGTCGTCCAACTTATGCGTTGGTGTCATGGTTTGCATATCGACCAGCGGGTTGTTGGTCTCTGAGGCTGGGTGTGCCTGCATGGCACCTGCCATGCCAGCCATGCCAGCCATGCCCGAATGATCCATTCCAGCCATCTGGCTGTGATCCATGCCGGCCATGCCACCCTGCATGCCCCCATGATCCATGCCCGACATACTGCCGTGATCCATCCCGGCCATGCTCCCATGATCCATGCCGCCGTGGTCCATGCCCATGTCACCCATGGCAATCAGTGGGCGCGGGTCAGGGCTTGGTACCGGTGCACTCAACCCTTCCTGTACCGCAAGGGTGCCGCGCGCATAGCCAGTGCGGTCCATGGATTGGGCAAACACGGTATAGGCCTGTTCGCTGTCTGGTTCGATGATCACGTCGTAGGTCTCGGCCACGGGGATACGGAACTCGTCGACGCTGACCGGTTTGACGTGCAGACCATCGGCCGCAACCACAGTCATCTTCAGGCCTGGGATGCGCACATCGAAATAGGTCATAGCCGAGGCATTAATGAACCGCAGGCGGATCTTTTCGCCTGGTTTGAATATGCCGGTCCAGTTGCCATCAGGTGCCTGGCCATTCATCAGGTAGGTGTAGGTGTAGCCACTGACGTCAGCGAGATCCGTCGGGCTCATCTTCATCTCGGCCCACATCTTGCGATCGGCTACGGCGGCGGACCAACCCATCTCGCTTACGTCATCGATGAAGTCACCAACGGTGCGTTTGTGCTGGTTGTAGTAGTCCGACTGTTTCTTGAGCTTGGCCAGTACCCGCGTTGGATTTTCATCCGTCCAGTCGCTCAGCAACACGACGTAATCACGGTCGTAACTGAAGGGCTCGGGCTCCTTGGCATCGATGACCAGCGCACCGTATACGCCGAGCTGCTCCTGGAGCCCAGAATGGCTGTGATACCAGTAGGTGCCGTTCTGGTTGACCTTGAACTTGTACTCATACATGCCATCAGGGGCGATGCCATGGAAGCTCAGGCCAGGAACACCATCCATGTTCGCCGGCAGGATGATGCCGTGCCAATGGATGGAGGTGTCCTCCTTGAGGCGGTTGCGCACGCGCAATGTGACGGTATCGCCTTCGCGCCAACGAAGAATCGGCCCAGGGAGCGAGCCGTTGATGGTCATGGCCGTGCGCGCTGCGCCGGTGATGTTCACCGGGGTTTCACCGATGAATAGGTCGAATTCGTTACCAGTCAGTACGTTGGGCTGGCCGGGGCTGTTCACCGCCCAGACCGGCGTGCGCCACAGGCCAAGTCCGCCGATAATACCGGTGGCTGCCAGGCCTTTGACGAAGGTGCGCCTTGTAGTTTTGCTTTGCATGCCGTTTTGTCCAATCCGTCAAATGAGCCGGTGATGGTGTGCCCGGTCTCGGGTTCATGGCTGCTTCAATGTCGGGGATTTACCCCTCAACTTTCCACGTCGGTGCATTGCACAATGCCTTACCGACGATCAGCAGTATGAAACTACCATATTTCAACCATCCGGGTGATTACATTTCTGTAAGGTAGATGACTTCAGCAGTTGGTGTGCTCTGCTTGCTCGGTTGGACTGCTGGCTACAGGAGCCTCAACTTTCTGCTGCTGGGCCACCCGGTAGGCCTCCAGAGACGTCTGGCGTGCCTGCTCCATGCGCGCGAAGGTTCGGTCAGCACCACCTTCAGCCATTGCCAAGCTGGAGATGCTCAGAGCAGTAACTACAAACAGAGCTTTGATCGATTTCATTTTGGGTATTCCTCGTAAGTTAAGTGGTCCCTGCAGCTGCAGAGGCCGAGCTTTAGGCTCGATGTCACGTTAACTAAGAGGGCCTGTCAGCAACCTGAGCCGAACATTACGGTTCTGTCAGGTTGCTATTTCTTTCTTGTAGCCCATCCAGAAGGCTCGGTACTGTCTTTCATGCCCTCATAAAGCCTTGCGAATTTCTTGGGAGGGCATGCACGGCAGCGATGCCTAAGCTAATCAGGGTCATTCGCACCCGCGGATAAGACCACCAACAATTAAGAGAGATTGTCACTATGTCGAATAAATCCAACGTCGCTACCGGTGCCGCTCTGGCTCTCGTGGCCGCCAGCCTGTTTGCTACCCTGCCTGTCCAGGCCGCCCAGGACACCAAAGCAGCTGAAGTGAAGTGCTTCGGCGTCAACGGTTGCAAGGGCCAGAACGACTGCATGACCGCCAAAAATGCCTGCAAAGGCCAGGGAGAATGTAAAGGCCAGGGTTTCAAGCTGATGACTCAGGCCAAGTGCGATGAGGCCGGTGGTAAGACCAGCGAATAATGCCGTTGCGGGGAGTGCCTGCCACTCCCCTGCTGGAGTCTTGAATGAGTAAGCACAAAACACTGGGGTTCGGTCTTGGCCTTCGCAGTGAGTATTACCAGCAGATTCTTGAACAGCGACCTGCGGTCGACTGGTTTGAGATCATTTCCGAGAATTACCTGGTGGGCGGTGGCAAGGCCCTCTACTTTCTCGATGCGATTGGCGAGCAATACCCGTTGGTGATGCACGGAGTATCGCTGTCGATCGGCGGTTCACATAACCTGGACATGGGCTACCTACGACAGCTCAAGCAACTGGCGGACCGGATACAGCCCCAGTGGGTTTCCGACCACTTGTGCTGGAGTCGCGGCAACGCCCATCAACTCCACGACCTGCTGCCGCTGCCATTTACCCAAGAAAGCCTGCTGCATGTCGCCGCGCGGGTGCGTCTAGTGCAGGATGTTCTGGAACGTCCCATTGTGCTGGAGAACGTTTCCTCTTACGTGCAGTGGAAGACGTCCAGCATGAGCGAATCGCAGTTTCTCTCGGAACTGAGTTTCCTGACCGGTTGCGAATTGCTCCTTGACGTGAACAACGTCTACGTCAGCGCACGAAATCAGGATTTCGACCCATGGCAGTTCATCTTGGAATTGCCGCACGAGCGGATTCGTCAAATTCATCTGGCCGGGCATAGCGATTACGGGCAATACCTCATCGACACCCACGACCAGCCCATCGCTGACCCGGTTTGGGCGCTCTACAGCAAGACTTTGAGCTACTTTGGTCCAACGTCGACGTTGATCGAGCGGGATGATCATTTTCCACCGTTCGAGGATCTGTTATCCGAGTTGGAGCATGCCCGAGCTATCGCCAATGGCGTGATATCGAGGGCAACCCTTTGAGCCTGAGCGCCTTACAGACTGCATTTGAAACTTACCTGACAGATGGTGCCCTGCCCTCCAACGAGCTTTTGGAGCAAGTCCGGGGTTGCACTGCGCTGAGTGCCCTCGAAGGCCTGCGGATCTACCATAACGCCTATCGCTCGCGCCTGCTGGCGGTGCTGCGCGAGGATTTCCCGGCGCTGCAGCAATGGCTGGGAGAAGAGTCGTTCGAGCAACTCGCACTGGCCTATTTCACCGCCTGGCCACCACGGCATTTCAGCATTCGCTGGCTTGGTGAGAAGCTGCCCGAGTTTATTGACAGCTACATTGCGGAACCTCAACTTTCACCGATTCGCGAACTCGCGGAGCTTGAGTGGGCTTTTACACTGGCTTTCGATGCGCAGGACGTCGAAGCGCTTTCACTGCAGGCCATCAGTGAGTTTTCGGCTGAAGACTGGGTTTCATTCAGGGTTTCCCTGACTCCATCTGCCAGATGGCTGCGATTGCAGTACAACACCCTGGCGCTGTGGAAGGCTGCCAAGTCTGGGGATCTGCTTCCCGTTGCCACCCAACCAGCCGGGAATCGAGACTGTCTGGTCTGGCGTCATAACCTCGTATGCCAGTACCGAAGCCTGGAGCCAGAAGAGGCGTCAGCATTGCGGTTTTTCGTCGAGGGTGGATCGTTCGCCGAACTCTGCGAGTCATTGAGCGCAACACATGGAGAGCAAGCCCCCCTGCAGGCCGCAACTTGGTTGAAATTGTGGGTCAACGAAGGTTTGCTAAAGCTCAGGGCAACTATTCACGAATGACCCGGAACCTATAGGCTAGCAACTTCTCTTTGGCCACTCCCGAGCGCGTCTATGACACACCGCATCATTCATTTCAAACAGCAAGCCTTGCTGGACCCAGAGACTTACCAGGCGATGCTGGCCGACGGCGTAGGTCATTGGGAGGCGCTTGTAGGAAAAGTCGTCGGCATAGAAGACGAAAAAAGCCACGAGTTCGCTGCATTGAAAAGCCTGTTCAAGCGCAAGCGGTACTCCTATGACACGCTGGAAATGCGCGAGCCAGGCGATCACTCAAACTGGCTTCGCGGCCGAGATGGTTCAGAAGGTATGACCAACGAGGTCACCAGTATCCCAGGGCTAAAAGAGCTCTCAGAACTGGAGATTTAGTGGGATAGCAGGTCAGCGCTCAAGCGCTGACCTGGGCCGAATAGCCAAGCTCCTGGATCAGCTCGCGGATCGATTCGGCACTTTCTGTGCTCTCTACAGTGACCTTGCCGGCTGCCCGATCCACCTCTACGCGTGCGTCCTGATCCAGCGTCTGGATGGCCTTCGTGATTTTGCTGACGCAACTGCCACAACCCATACCCGAAACATTCAGGCTGAACATCTCTCTCACCTCATTTCGTCCGCGGCTCAAGTTACCGCACAGACAGTATCGACCTTGACACGATGGCAAGGTCAAGTGCGCAAACGCAACAATAAGGCTCAGCCGTTGTTCACAGGCATCAGGATGGGGTTCGATGAACACACCACTACGTGCCTTGCGCCCCTCGTCAGGGCGACATACAGATTCTGAGCGGTCATAAGTTCAGGATGCAGAACAACCGAGACATCCGCCTCGAGCCCCTTGAGAAGTAATGTGCTGCCTACCGAGCGTCTTGCGATGGGGCGGGCAAGGTGTCGATTGCGTTCTCGCGCTTGAATGGCTGCACTCAGAAAGTCGGCTGTACCTCCCGCCACAGCTTGCATAGCGGACCGGCAGCAGTGCAGAACTTCCGGTCGGTACACCCGTGCCCCCGGCTGTTCGGCGAGGGCGTTGAGCACAAGGAGTGCTCGCTGCGGTGTTGGCTCCCCGACGAATGCGACGGCCTCGGCCTCGGCCGGGGTCGGTGGCGTTCGGGCACGTCCTGTGCGCAGAGACTCCACACGCGTTCGCAGGTTTGCTGCACCTACCCCCGTCATCACGCTTGAAGCAAATTCCGCAAGTTGTGCCAGAGCATTGGCACCCTGCAGGTTAAAGTTCCTGGCGAAGTTGACGAGGTCCCTTAGGTCGACGGCTTCGACGGCCATGGCGCCGGGTGTCTGGCTCGTGAGCTGATGGCGACCTTGCACGTTGATGGAGTCCCCGATGATGAGGACGCTGCCCCGAGCGTTGGGTGACTCGGTTCTCGCGGCCACCAGCCGCTGCTGGACTTCGGTCCCGGCGTTGAGCTGCACCCAGCGCACTTCTGCCGGAGCCGTGCGCAGGTCCACCGGCTGGCCAGCTTGAAGTTGTTGCCGTATGGCGAGCAGCCACTGCCCAAGGTTCTCAGCTCCGGCCAGCCGCCAGCGCCAGGGTATCCTCAGCTCTCCCGCCGCGGGGAACAGGGGCTGCACCTCATTCGCCCAATGCACTAGTCGATTGCCACGGAAGTCGAAGATGGCTTGCATTGGGTCACCGAGCACGCAGGTTGGTAGCACCTGGGCCAAACCTGACACGATGGCGTGCTGGACGACGCTGCAGTCCTGGTATTCGTCGACAAGCAAGCGCGCGTAAGTGGCACGGAGAGGCTGAGCAAGGTGGCCTGCCTGCAGTAACAGCATGGCGGCGTGCCGAATTGCCGGGTAGTCGGTGTTGGGCTGGTGGAGCTGTAAGATCTGTGGGTTATGGCCGCTTCGCGCTGGGAACTTAGCGATGAGGCGCATCGAGAATCCATCAATGGTGGAGACTCGATATGCGGAGTTAGGAACGCCGGCTCGTCTCAGGCGTGCCCGTAAGGCCGCAACGCCTGCGTTCGTGTGCGTCAGTACGAGTATGGGTTTGCTCTGCCTATGCGCGATGAGCGTCTCGGCAATCAATTGCGTTTTTCCACAACCTGCGGGGGCTGTTATGGAGCCACGCTCAATAGCGAAAAGATCGATCTCAAGGGGCACTTGTAAACGTCCAGAGCTGATTCGTGACTGCCATGAAGCCCGGGTCGGCGTTCTGTAGAGACGGGCCGACGATGTCCCTTGCAACCTCCTGATAGGTTGTCAACGACTTGAACCACCCGCTGTTGCGGATACGAGATGCGGCTCCCAAAAGCTCTCGCGTCGCGGGCAAGTAGCCCTGAATAAGTCTTTCAGCTTTGATGTCATGTAGTGTCACACGTCCTTGGGACTTCGTCTGGATGTGCGCATTCATCAGCTCTGCACCCACTATTGTTTCGGCTTTCGCCAGAAGTGCATCGAGTGCTTGGTCACTGAGATGGCGGAAGATCTCGTCCTCCAGAGTGAGACCTGGTCGCCATGTCAGAATTTGTCCGCCTGCGGCCAAGAATGCTTCAGGTAGCCCTGCGGTCGAAGGTTTGTCGGCGTCTACAAAAACCATCACGCGATAGCCTAGGTTCTGAAGTGCCGTTCCACGGATAAGACTGTTATCGGGACTTCCCCCGCCGGCGTCCACATAAGCGCCACCATGAGCCAGGAATGAGGTAGCGCCAAGGCTGCCCCACCATTGGTCAAGGCCACGCGCGAAGCCAACCTCGCTGGCACCCTCGCAAACGATAATGGATTTGGCGAGGAATGCCTCTGGGTCCTTCCGAAGGGTACTTTGTACTTCGTTGGCCTCCCCTGCCGCCATAACGCTGTGGCGTTGAGGCCCAGACCGAACAACGAATAACTGGCTGCCGGACAATTCGCGCAGCGCGACCGGTGAGTGAGTCGTCATGAAGACCTGCAGCGGAGCGGCAGCGTCCTTTGCGCCCAGGGAGTCCAAGAATCGCATGAGCCGATGAGGTTCAAGCCCATATTCCACCTCATCGACAAGAGCAATTGGCGCGGCGCTAGCTGCAGCTCTTTGCAACCCTGCCACTAGCAATCGCGACGAGCCCGTGCCAAGGGAGCGAAGGGGAATGCCTGTGTCGCTGTGCAGCGCGATCGCACCCTCGCCAATCGACACAGAATGTGCGTCAAGGAGTGCTTGTGGCATCGCTCCAACCGAAACCCCAAGATGCTGAGCCGTGCGTTGCACCACCTCAAGCGTCTGAGTTAGATGTCCGGCGGCTTGATTGCCAAAGTTCGCTCTTGCTTGCCTCGCGGCGCGCGCAAGTTCGGCACCTAGCTCTGCACGCTCGTCAGTAAGTCGATTGAGCACTGAGCCACGACTCCACGACAAGTTCGAACTCGCAAAGCTGCCGATACGGGCGGGTGCTAGTGCCGCTCGTTCCTTCCAGGGAAGAGTGCGTTCGAGTTGCTGCTGCTCCGCACGCTCAGAAAAAAGTGTCCAGGTAGGTTCCAAATCGGCACCAACTTGCAGAAGCAAGGTGATAACGGTCTCCAGCCCCGCTCGCGGTTCGTCTTCGACTTCTCCCGTTCCTGGATTGAATCCACGCAAGAACTCGCCGTAAACATCGATATCCATCAGCGATACCGGCAAATCGCCAAGCGTCACACTGATGGTGATGGGTGTTTCGACGTTCAGAGCGAAGAAGTCCATGTCGCCGAACGTGCCGCCCCGGCGGGCACCGACGCAAAGGTCAATCGCATCTAGAATGCTGGACTTTCCACTATCGCCAGGACCTATGAGGCAGTTAATTCCTGGGGCCGGCACCCAGTCGAGCGCCTGGATAGATCGGAAGTTGCTGATAATCAGTCTGCGAATGCGGGCCACGGAGAGTCCTCATGGGTTAACGACGACCAGTCTCCTACCCGCAGCGGCAACAGTCCATAGAACGTCACCTCGTCACTATGTGTTGCGACAGATAGGTCGGACCGGAAACTACCGTACGGCATTTTCCGGTCAGATGCGCTTCTGAATAATCACCTGGTCGGTGGTATGGAAGCCTATCCGATGTCCGTTGATTTCAACCTCAGAGCATTGAAGACCACCGACGCCGAGCTGACACTCATCGCCAGCGCAGCAATCAAGGGCGACAGAAGATGCCCCGTCAGCGGGTACAGCAGCCCCGCTGCTAGCGGGATTCCCATCGCGTTGTAGATGAACGCAAAGGCGAGGTTCTGCCTCATGTTTTTCACGGTTGCCACTGACAGGGTGCGCGCTCGCAGGATGCCGATCAGATCTCCCTTGACCAGCGTCACTTGGGCGCTGTTCATCGCCACATCGGTACCGGTGCCCATGGCGATACCTACGTCAGACCTGGCCAGGGCGGGCGCATCGTTGATACCGTCACCCGCCATGGCGACAAGACGGCCATAGCCCTGCAAATCGGCGACTAGTTTCTCCTTATCCTGCGGTTTGACCTCACCATGCACTTCCTCGATTCCGAGCTGCTGCGCCACGGCTCTTGCTGTGGTGAGGCCATCACCAGTGGCCATGATGACCTTTACGTCTTCGCTTTGAAGCTTGGAGACAGCCTGTTGAGAAGTAGGCTTGATCGGATCGGAAACGGCCAGTAGTCCCGCCAGGCGGCCATCAACGGCCAAATAGATGATGCTGATGCCTCCCAGACGCAGTTGCTCGGCGCGATTGCGCAGCGGGGTAATATCGACGCCCGCCTCGTCCATCAGTGCGGTGTTGCCGAGCTGCAGCTGATAGTCATCGACCTGGCCGCGCACACCAATACCCGAGCCAGATTCGAAAGTGTCCGGTTTGACCAGTGCAATGCCCTGACCGCGCGCATGATCGACTATGGCATGAGCCAGCGGGTGCTCACTACCCTGGTCGAGACTAGCAGCCAGGCGCAGCACTTCATTGGAGTCGTAACCGCCTGTCCCTTCCGCACTATGGAATACGGGACGCCCCTCAGTCAGGGTTCCAGTCTTGTCGACGATGAGCGTGTCGATCTTGCATAGATTTTCGATGGCGCTGGCATCGCGGAACAACACACCGCTGCTAGCGGCCTTGCCAGTCGCAACCATGACGGACATCGGGGTTGCCAGACCCAGAGCGCAGGGACACGCAATGATTAGCACCGCCACCGCATTGATCAGGCCAAATACCCAGCCTGATTCCGGCCCTAATAGCCCTCAGCCGAAGAAGGTCAGAATCGCGATCAGGATCACCCCGACCACGAAATACCCTGCCACCGCATCAGCCATACGCTGCATGGGGGCCTTGGAACGTTGGGCTCTGGCCACCATCTGAACGATCTGCGACAGCATGGTCTCGGCACCGACCTTCTGCGCCTCCATCACCAGGCTTCCATGGGTGTTCATGGTGGCACCGATAAGGGCATCCCCTACCCGCTTGGTCACGGGTAACGGTTCTCCGGTAAGCATCGACTCGTCGACGGCGCTCTCACCCTCTAGAACCGTACCGTCCACCGGGACTTTCTCTCCCGGCCGGACACGTAGGTGGTCGCCCTGATGGACATGTGTCAGCGGAATATCTTCTTCCTGGCCATCGGGCTTGATGCGACGCGCAGTCTTTGGTGCCAGCCTCAGCAGTGACTTGATGGCTGCCGAAGTCTGCGAGCGGGCCTTGAGTTCGAGCATTTGGCCCAACAGCGTGAGTGAGATAATCACTGCGGCTGCTTCAAAATAGACGCCGATACGTCCGTCCTGGGCAAAGGCCGCCGGAAACCACTGCGGAACCAAGGTAGCGGCCACGCTGTAGAGGTAGGCAGCGGCCGTTCCCAAACCGATCAGGGTCCACATGTTGGGGCTGCGGTGGCGGATGGAGTCAATGCCGCGGGTGAAGAATACCCAGCCACCCCATAGCGTCACGGGCGTCGCCAGAGCCAGCTCGACCCAGTTCTGGGTCGTGCCATGAAACAGTTGCAAGGAATGGCCGGCCATCGCCAATACGGTCACGATGACGGTCAACGGTAGGGTCCACCAGAACCGCAGCGAGAAGTCCTTCAGCTCTGGATTTTCCTCCTCTTCCAGCTCCGGGATGACAGGTTCCAGCGTCATCCCGCAGATCGGGCAGTTTCCGGGAGCCGGTTGACGGATTTCTGGATGCATCGGGCAGGTGTATTCAGCACCTACAGGTGTCGATGTGGGTGCTGGAGTCGCGTGCTTGTGATGCTCCCCATGAGACTGATGGCTCATGTACTGATGAGGATCTGCTTGGAATTTCTCTAGGGAACGTCTGAAAAAGACTTTCTAAAACGGTAAAATGGCGCAGCCCATTTTCGAGATCACCGCATGAAACAGATGAGCTTCGCTGACGCCGAATACGCCGGAAAACGTAAGC
>Ga0163215_100216_pt1 | contig 142148 bp, 102 predicted proteins | sample SynspAceP_FD_185934 | JGI IMG/M metagenome (GOLD analysis project Ga0163215, IMG submission 185934) | Saline lake microbial communities from Ace Lake in Antarctica - Synechococcus sp. Ace-P (Hybrid Assembly) | ecosystem: Environmental > Aquatic > Non-marine Saline and Alkaline > Saline | place...
TCTTACTGCCCCCTCATCATTCTGCCCCCTAATCATTCTGCCCCCCAATCATTCTGCCCCCCAATCATTCTGCCAGACCTAATCATTCTGCCAGACCTATGCCACTTCCACCCCCTCCCGAAAGTTTCCCGCTCATGCCGCTTTGGCAAATCGACATTCATCCGGCACCGAACCAAATCGACCGGATGGGATTGCAAACCGCCGACGAGATTTTCCAACTCGGTCTCGGCAGTGACCTGACCGTCGCGGCCGCCCGTGGGTACCTCGTGCAAGGCGAGATCAGCGGCGCCGAAGCCCGGCGGATGGCGGCCACGTTGCTCGCCGATGCCGTGACCCAGCGAACCGTCGTCGGCCGGCTCGGTCAAAACGAATCGGCAGCCGCAGCCGATCTCGACGACCTGTCCGAACCGCCCGAGTCGATGATGGAATCGCTCGCCGAACGTGGCATCGAAGACCAACCGCACCTGGTCCACGTGATGAGCAAACCCGGTGTGATGGACCCGGTCGCCGCCAGTACCCAGGGCGCGCTGATCGACAGCGGACTGAACGTCGACGCGGTCAAAACGTTCCGCAAATTTTGGATCTCCGGTGTCGACGACGTCGGTCTGGAAAAAATCTGCCGCCGGGCGCTTTCCAACGATTCGATCGAAGCCTACGTGATCGGCCCGTTGCACATGGACCGGCTCGGCGTCGGATCGCAGAGCGAATTTAAATTGGTGCGGATTCCGATCCGCTCGCTCGATGACGCCGGACTGGAAAAACTTTCCAAGGAAGGCCAGCTCTACTTGACGCTCGTCGAGATGCAAACGATCCGCGATCACTTCGCGGCTCTCGATCGCGATCCCACCGACATCGAACTCGAAAGCGTCGCGCAAACCTGGTCAGAACATTGCAGCCACAAAACGCTCGCCGGACGCATTCATTACGTCGGCCCCTCCACCGATGGAACGCCCCGCGGCGACGAGCGACAATACGACAACATGCTCAAAGAAACGATCTTTGAAGCCACCCAAACGATCCGCCGCGCCCTCGGCGATCAAGATTGGTGCGTCAGTGTTTTCAAAGACAACGCCGGCATCGTCACGTTCGACGAGCAGGATCACGTTTGTTTCAAAGTCGAAACGCACAACCACCCCTCGGCGCTCGAACCCTACGGCGGAGCCAACACCGGCATCGGCGGCGTCATCCGCGACCCGATGGGAACCGGCATGGGTGCCAAACCGATCTGCAATACTGACGTGTTCTGTTTCGCGCCGCCGGACGTCACGCCCGATGAATTGCCACCCGGTGTGCTGCATCCCCGCCGCGTGATCCAAGGCGTCGTTTCCGGCGTCCGCGATTACGGCAACCGAATGGGCATCCCTACGGTCAACGGAGCGGTCTACTTCGACCGCCGGTATCTCGGCAACCCGCTCGTGTACTGCGGCAACGTCGGCATCATCCCCGTCGGCATGGAAGACAAAGAGGTCAAACCGAACGATCTGATCGTGGCCATCGGCGGACGAACCGGACGCGACGGAATCCACGGGGCCACGTTCAGTAGCGCCGAACTGACGAGTGAGTCCGAATCACTCTCCGGCGGCGCCGTTCAAATCGGCAACGCGATCACCGAGAAAATGGTGCTCGACGTGTTGATGCAGGCTCGCGATGCGGGTCTGTACAACGCCGTCACCGATTGCGGGGCGGGCGGGTTCAGTAGCGCCGTCGGTGAGATGGGCGAGGAACTCGGCGCCGAGGTTTGGCTCGACAAGGCACCGCTAAAGTACGAGGGTTTGACCTACACCGAAATCTGGATTTCCGAGGCTCAAGAACGCATGGTCCTCGCCGTGCCGGAATCGAACTGGGACGCGTTGCGAGAACTCTGCGAAAGCGAAGGCGTCGAGGCTGCCGCGATCGGGCGATTCGTCCCGACCGGACGATTGCAACTCACCTACCACGGCGAAATCGTCGGCGATGTCGCGATGTCGTTCTTGCACGACGGACGCCCACCGGTGATCCGTGACGCCGTTTACGAACCACCGAAATCCGTGCCGCTTTCGATCGCCAATCGCGACGCATCCGCGAACACGAACACCCTGCTCGGCATCCTCGGCAGTTACAACGTGGCGAGCAAGCACTGGGTGATCCGCCAATACGATCACGAGGTCCAAGCCGGCAGCGTGGTCAAACCGCTCGTCGGCCCGCAATGCGACGGACCCGGTGACGCCGCCGTCGTCCGCCCGAAACTAACGAGCTACCGTGGACTCGTGATCTCCTGCGGCATGAACCCGCACTACGGCGATTTCGATACCTATCACATGGCCACCTCGGCGATCGATGAAGCGATGCGGAACGCCGTCGCCGTCGGTGCCGACCCAGCCAAGATCGCGATCCTCGATAATTTCTGCTGGGGTTACACCGACCGTCCCGAAACACTCGGCTCGCTCGTGCGAAGTGCGATCGCGTGCCAAGACATGGCGGTGGTTTTGCAAACCCCGTTCGTCAGCGGCAAAGACAGCCTGAACAACGAGTTCAGTTATTTCAACGACGAGGGCGAAAAACAAACGATCGCGATCCCACCGAGTCTGTTGATCAGTGCGATGGGCCAAATCGACGACGTCCGAAAATCCGTCACGATGGATTTGAAGGAAGCGGGCAACGTGGTTTTGTTGGTCGGCAAGACTCGACGCGAGTTCGGCGGGTCGCACTACTGTCTCGTCGAAAACGAGACCGGCGGCGACGTACCACGCGTTGAACCGGAGTTTGCCAAGACCGTTTTCGCGACCGTTCATGCCGCGATCAACGAGCGGCAAATCCGCTCCTGTCACGATTTGAGCGAAGGCGGACTCGCCGTCGCCGCGACCGAAATGGCTCTCGCCGGTGGCCTCGGACTCGAACTCACCCTTGACGATGTGGCGCGAGCCGATTCCGCATCGGCACCCGGTTCGTCCACCGATCCGTTGACGAGCGTCGAGGTTTTGTTCAGCGAATCGAACACGCGATTTTTAATCGAGGTCGAACCCGAACACGTCGACGCCATTCTCGCCCGGTTCGCATCCGCGAACGTCCCACTGACTCGGCTCGGCCAAGTCATCGTCGAGAATCAAGTCACGATCCGCGATGGCGAGGCGGTCGTCCTCGATGTCGGTACCGCCGAAGCCAAATCGGCTTGGCAAGCCCCACTGGATTGGCACTGAGATTACCCATGAAACCAAAATCAAAAACAAAGTCAAAAACGAGTCCGAAAGCCGGTGCTCGATCACGTCCCGGCGGGAAGGCCAGCGCCAACGCGAAATCCAAACCGGGCGTGAAAACCAAACCGACGAAACTGCGGATTATCGGCGGTGACATGGGCGGTCGGACGGTGGCCTATCACGGCGAGGAATTCACTCGCCCGATGCGTGACAGCGTTCGTGAAAACCTGTTCAACATTCTCGGCCGGGGCGTGCGTGGCACGACCGCGTTCGATCTGTTTGCCGGTACCGGCGTGCTCGCGTTCGAGGCCCTCAGCCGCGGCGCGAGCGCTGCCGTCGCCGTCGAACCGATGCACACCGCCGCGATTCAAATTCAACAAACCGTCACCGACCTGGACCTCGAATCCAAGTTCACGCTGCTCACCGCAGACGCGTTCGTCGTGGCCGATCGTTTGTTTGTCAGCAGTGAAGGCGACGACACACCGTGGGTGGTTTTTCTCAGTCCGCCGTATCGGTTCTGGACCGATACGGAGACTTACCCGAAACTCGCCGCGATCATCCGCCGGGTCCAGACTCACGCACCCCCAGGAAGCATCCTGGTCGCCGAAACCGACCAAACCTTTGATATTGAAACGCTACCGCTCGGCGATTGGGACGTTCGCACGTACGGGATCACCCAACTCGCGTTCATCGAGCCGGGCAACCACTGCGGATTGAACCTCCCCGACAGTCTCGAGCTGTAGGGAACCGTACGTCAGGCTTTCCAGCCTGATGCACACGAATGTCAGCCTAGAAAGGCTGACGTACGTTCGGAGCAGGCTGCACTACGTTTCGGGCTCTCGGCCTGCTTAACAAAAATTCTCAACCACACCGACGCCGTACATACCATGGCGGCGGAGTGTCAATGCGAGCGTCTCGACTTCGGCTGCTTTCGTCCGCTGTATGTCTCGGACGATCAACGCGGTGTCGCACGATGTCACTTCGGCGGTCGCGGCCGGACCGCAATCGACGATGATGATATCGAACGATTCACGCAATTGTTTCAAACACTCTTTCAACTCGGCGGTTTCAAACATCGGCTCGTCTTCGCGTTCGAGCAGTGGCAACAACGTCACCGCATCGGCCTGCGAGAGCACGGCAACCTCTTCGAGTGGCAACCCGTTTCGGATCGAATCGAGCCAACCGTGATCGAGATCGAGATGCAGGTCACTCGCAATTCGAATGCCCTCTCGATCGGCATCGACGAGTGCGACACGGAGTCCTGAGAATGCGACACTGAGTGCCATGCCGATCGCGACTGTGGAACGTCCCTCGCCCGGGTAAGCGCTGGTGACGGCGATCGTTCGCAATCCCTGATCGCGGGCGGCAGCCAAACGCGAGGCGAGTTGTTCGGCGACGGATCCGGCGAGGAAGAGTTCGTCGATGGTCGAGGGAACGACAAATTCGTCCACCTGCCAAGCGGCTTCGAACGGACGCAGTGTTTCCCGGGCCGCTGGTTCGGGCGTGGTCACCGGCTCGGGCGTGGTTACCGGCTCGGGCGTGGTCACCGATTCGGGCGTGGTCACCGATTCGGGCGTGGTCACCGGCTCGGGTTCCGTTACGGGCTCAGGAGCTGGCCGCGTCTCGGCGATCGGTGACGTTTCGGTATCAGACGATTCCTTGTTCTCGACCGGCTGGATTTCCGGTTCTGCCTCAAACGTCTCTGCTTTTTCGGTTTGGACTGACGGCGCGGCATCAAGCGTTTCAAGATCCGCGAGCGACTGCTCCGGTGCAATCACTGGTTGATCCTTGACCGTCGTTTTGCGTGCGACGAGAGGGTCATGTCCCGCGATGGATTCTGGCTCGGCAATCGGCAGTGGCTGTGTGACGGGTGCGGGCGTCATGATGGGCCCTACCGCAGCGACGGGTTCTGCTACAGCGACGGGTTCTACTATCGCGACCGGTCCTGGTGTCGCGACCGGTTTCGGTGTCGCGACCGGTTTCGGCACAGTGACTCGTTCTCGTGCGACTTCGAGTTCTGCGACCGCGATCGGCTCGGGTTCGGCGATTGGTTCGGTGATTGGTTCTCGCCAAGCGATCGGCTCCGGTGCAACTGCTGATTTTAATCCTACAGCTTTTTCGGATTCTGGTTCCGACGGTTTTTCCGGGATTCGGTGACTGACGATCTTGCTCGTCGCGGAGAGGAACATCACATCGATCGGCTCGGAGAGCATCGCTTCGAGGGCGTCGGTCGAGAAGTCCGAGATCTCCGGAGCGAACTTGCGTGACAGATCATCACCTGCGGACAACGGTTGCTGCACCGCGTCGGCGGTATCGGTGTTGACTCGCTGATTCGTTCCACTGCGGAGGACCGGAGGCGATTGGGTTTGCGAGTTCGCTTGAAAGTGTGGTTCCGTGGGTGCGGGCCGCCGGTGCGGGGTGTCGATCCGCATCTGTTGGCCGGTCTCCTCCGACTCCAACCACATCGAGGTATTTTGTGAGACGGAATGGTCGAGTTCGAGCCCGGCAGGTGGATCGCGTTGAGGTGGCGACGGACTGGGGTCGTGCCATTCTTTCTCGTCTCGATTTCGCCCCGCCGCCCGATCGAGTCGCAGCAATGCCTCGTCGAGACGACGCGTCGCCAACACACTCGACTGCGTCATATTCTCTTGCCCGATTCGCTCTCGCAAAGATTGGGCGGTCGCGGTGCGGGACGTCGACGGGTCATCGTGGGACATGTTGGCTCTCGGCGGATTGTTTTTTCGATGGAATCATGGGGCAATAGGTGGTCTGCCTATCGAATCGGTGCGAGACGAATCGTCAGCGCTTCATGCCGTCCGTGGCGGGACCCCCTGGCATCGCGACGCGTGCCTCGGGTTGAGGTCGCCCCAACCGAGGCGATTGGGAACCGGGTGACGAAGCATCGCCGCCGACCGTCGCTCCAGAAACCGTTTCGCCTGGCAAGGAATACCGAAAATCAGGCGCGTCAGGCAGGTTCGTGGTGCGGACCGGTTCGCCCATCGTCGCCGTCGCCGTCGTGGGCCGCGGATCGGCAGTGGAAGTCAAATCGTTCACGTTACTGGAGGCCAACGCATCGGAATCGATCGGTGGCAGATAGTCGGTCCAATTCGTGACCGGATTCGGCGTGCGGCTGGTAACGAAGGCGGGTTCGTAATCGAGCGAAATTGGCTCGGTAGGACCGTCGAGCCCAACAACGCTGGAACCAAACTCCGAGGCCGACCCCGATGGCGAGGGAGAACGCGCGGCATCCATTTGCCGAATCGCCTCGTTCGCCTCGGCTGCCAATTGCGCGGTGATGCCATCCAAACTCGCTGGATCAAATTCGGGCGTGCTCGTCATCGCCCGCGTTGGTTGTTCAAACGAAGGCTGCGAGTTGCCGAACGCTGCGGACGCCAGTGCCATTTCGGTTGAGAAATCTGGAAACGTTCCCTCGGTGGAACCACCTGCCGGTTGTTGGATCATTGACGCTGCGGTCGGTGTGGCGGTCTCACGACGCGTTGTTGCGACCGCCCCGCTGGCGACACCGGATTCGTCGACCGAATTCGCGAGCGGATCGAAGCGTGTGGCAGTGCGTTTGCTCTCGGCAGCGCGTTTGCTCTCGGCAGCGCGTTTGCTCTCGGCAGCGCGTTTGCTCTCGGCAGTTTGCAGATACGAGGGCGACGATTCTGCGATCCTGTTGTCGTCCTGGCTCATACTCTCGGGCGGCAAGGTGATCTCGATGTCAAGGTTTTTCGGGGCCATGGTTTTGGCTGCCATGTTTTTGGCTGCAATCCGATTCACCTCGGCCTCCTCCTGGTCCGTGCCCGTCGCGGATGCGGCAATTTGTTCACCCTCCGGACTGTCCGACCGTGGCATGAAAATCGCAAAGCCGGCGATCAGGATCAACAGCAAAAGCAACGCTTTCCGCGACGCCACGTGGGACAACCAGGACGACTCGCTGGGATCGCTTCCCACCGAAGTTATCGGTTGATCTGCTGTCGGTTGGTTCGAGCGATCGGTGTGGCTGGCGGTGGTGCCAGCCGGTGTCGATTCTGGCGCGTCGTTTTCAAAGCGAAGCGATCCGACGTGAGCGGGAACGGTCCGGTGCGTTGCCGCAGTCGCCGATGAGGTGGCGACGCGCGAACCTGAGCCAATATGATCGGGCGACTCCGCGTGCGTGGGGGTCTGGTTCGCCGTCGGTTCGGCGGTCGCACGATCGCTCGGCGGGCGATTTCCCAACGCGTCGTCGGCGCGATCAGCATCCGCCACCGGTTCCTCGGGATCGAGGTCGGGAAGTCGCAGGAGCGTCGGCGGCAAGCGATCTGAAACAGATCTGTTGCCGGTGTTTGGACGGCCTACGCCGGCTCGGCCCGGTGGGGTTCGTGTTGGTTCAGACGCGAGCGTCATCGTGGCATCCCTGCATTTCGAATTGGATCGTGAAACGATCTTCTCCCCTGCGACAGCATCGTACCATCGGCGGAACGAGCTAGAGGGTTGTTCGGGATAATGAAACGGGGAGGTCGCTCGCAAGATGAAAACGGATAAAATCTTTCCGCCCTTTCCGTCGGGTTGGGACGCGAGCCGCCCTCAGCGTTCGCTCACTCGGCATCCCCTGCGGTTTGCGATTCGGCGAAGTGCTTCAGCCTGCGTTTGATCTCGCTTTTCGCCGAAACCGGAAACCGGAACTCGAACGCGTCCGCATCCATCGGGTAATCGCTGTCGCCGTTGTCGTGCAGATAGGCGGCGATGTTGAGAATTTGAAGCGCCTCGGCGGTGTCTCGACTTCGCCCAACGCTCCGCACGAGCACGTCCCGAGGGTCTGCCACATCAAGAATGGCGAGCAACTCGGCCGCACGTGCCGCAACAAGAGGCTCGGAATCGAGCGTTTGCCGGGTCGCGAGTTTAACCAATGTTTCATCGCCCTTGGCCGCCGTTCGAGCGACCGGATCGCCCGCCGTCATCGAACCGGCAGCAACGAACGCCCAATACCTCACCCAAGGGTCGCCGGAATTCATCGCGGTGATCAGCGACGTGGCGGCTTGGTCCCACGGCAACAACGCGATGTTGACCGTGTCGATGTATTCGGCGATTCGCTCCGAATTCGTGTTGCCAAACCCGACCGGATCGGCGCGACCCTCACGCAGCAGCACGGTCTCAGGGATGAAGCCGAGATCGTTGATCGATTGCAGGTGTTGCATCAGCGTTCGCCGCATTTCGATCAGACGATTCCCGTCATTGCCCGACAACGCCAAATTATGAACCTCATCCGGGTCGTTCGACAAATCGAACAAGGCTTCGACCGGTCGCGGTTGAAAGAACGCCAGTTGAGCCGGCGTGAGCGAAGATCCACCGGCCAATTCCCGCCATTGCTGATACGCGAGCATCTTGTAGCGATACTCATTCTCCAGTGAATCGGGATGTTGCCCCTCAAAGTATCGGATGTATTTCCAATTACCGATGCGGACGGCGCGGACCAAATCGTATTTCTCGTCCATTCGATCGGCGTGGCTGAACGTCGTGTCCCGGGCGTCCACCTCCGACGGCAATACACCGTCACCTAAGAACGCACGGCCGTCCATCGCCTCCGGAGGTTCCACGTCGGCCAAGCGTAAAACCGTCGGGGCGAAATCAATGAAGGAAACGAAGCCGCCGGTGCGTGACCCCAAATCACGCTCGGCCATCGATCGATAATTCTCGGGCACACGCACCACCAACGGCACGTGCAAGCCGGTTTCAAAAACGTAACCTTTGGACCGCGGCAGGACGCCCCCGTGATCGCCGAAGTAAAACACAAACGTGTTTTCAAGTTGACCGGCCTCCTTCAGATCCGCAATCGTCCTGGCGACAATATCGTCGATCGCGGCAATCCGGTCACGGTAGTAGGCGGCCGTGAAGCGAACCAGTTCGGTGTCGGGCAGGTAGGCCGGGATTCGCACGTCGGTTTGAGAAAACGAGGTCGATTCGTTCATCGCCTGTTCGTTGAAGTGCAGTTGACTTTCGTGCGATTGAGCATGCGATTGAACATGAAAAAACGGTGTCGTCGGTTCCGGGCGTTTTTTCCAGGACGCCTTACGGCTCGATTCGTCCCACGGCTCCACTGCGACGCGCGCGTTGTAATCCGTTTTCGAATTATTCGTGGTGTAGTAGCCGACATCTCGCAGGTACACCGGGAACATTTCCAGCCCTTCGGGCAAGCCAACCGATTGCATTTTCCGATGGTACAACGTGCCGATTCGAGGAGCGTAACAACCGGTGATCAGCGTCGATCGAGCGACCGAGCAAACCGGTGCGTTGGAAAATGCCCGGTCAAACGTGACCCCGTGCTTGGCCATCGACTCGATCGCCGGAGTCGCCACCCCGGAACCATCGAAATGCTTCAGGTAGTGTTTGGAATTGTCTTCCGACAGGATCCAAACGATGTTCGGACGAGGAGGTTCCGCCTGCACGCAGGCATTCCCAGCGAAGATGAAGACGACCGACACGAAGACGGGAAGTTTGACCGTGAGAGCGAGCGTGAAGCACAAAAACAGGAAACGAATGAACAAGGCACTTCCTCAGAGAACGAGGGAAACGGAATCGAGCAACCACCGTGAGCATAACGTTTCGAAGATCCCAACGGTCGACTCGAAACCGGACAGCGAGAAACCCGTGCCAATCGGTTGCCTGATTTTTCGGTTTGCGTAAGACGCACGGGTGCTGCGATCGGCTCGATTCTTTAATTGGGTCGACGAACCTAGGTCGACCAACCCAGGTTGACGAGCCCAGGTCGACGAATCGTTGCCCAGGGGTGCCGCGAGAGCGAAACGGCGCACGGGAAAACAAGGTCGCTGCCCGATAAGGTTGTTGGTACCATGATGGGTGGACATTCCCCAATTTCGAAAAGGCTCTGAGTCGATGAAAAGCCCATTCCCAGGAGTCGATCCGTATTTAGAAGCGTTCTGGGGAGATATCCATACCGGCCTGATGGTCTACGTTCGCGATCAAATTGACGAGCAATTGCCGGGCGATTTGCAGGCACGTATCGAAGAGAGCGTCAGTGTCGACCAAGAAGTCGGTTCACGGTGGATTTTCCCCGATGTGAAAGTGAGCGAGCGGGAGACGTTTCTCGACACGGTGTTCTCGGTCGCTACCGACGTCGCCGTTGCGGAGCCGGTGCTGGTTCCAGTGCCGAATGAAACCCAGACACTTCGTCATATCGAGATCGTCGACAGGAATAGCGGAAATCGCGTGGTGACGGCGATCGAGCTGCTCAGTCCCTCCAACAAGGTTGACGAAGCGGGCCGCAACGCCTATCGGGCCAAACAACTCGAGTACATCCAAGGCTGTGTCAACTTGGTGGAAATTGATTTGATCCGCAGTAGCCAGTTCATGGTTGCCGTTCCGCAGGCGTCCATTGCGAACGACCAACGCACGCCTTATTTGATCTGTGTTCGCCGTGTCACGCGCCGCAATTACGCCGAGATTTATCCGATCCCACTGGACGAAAGCGTTCCCAGCATCCGCATCCCGCTGCGCGTTACCGATCCCGATGTCGTTCTTCAACTGCAACCGTTACTCGACCAGTGTTACCAGCGTGGTCGCTACGGCTCGATCGATTACTCTCAACCTCCCCGCCCGTCGCTCAATTCCAGCGATCAAGATTGGGCCGAACATTTGCTGCAAGAGAAGGGAGTCGTCTGAGTACGTAGCCTGACTCTCCGAGTCGGGCCTGAAAAAGACGACAAGACTGGCTCATCCGACGGAAACGTGCGCCGACCCCAGGATCGAGGTTTTTCAAGGCATGGCTCTCGTGTCCCATGATTCGATGAAAAATCGTCCTCGGTGAACCGAAATCCGCCGAGGACCGTCGGCACCATGGGTGCACCGCTTTTGCAGGAAGACGCTGGCAACCGAGATATCCCTTGTCGAGTGGCGCCTCTGCAAAACTCGACTGCGTTTGCTCGGGCTTACGTAGTCTACCAGCATCCATACTCATGCATCAATCTCGTTGGACACGGGAGTCATGCCTTGAAAACCTCCGGCGCACGCTGCCGCCGGATGAACCACAATACTCGACTCAGAGCGTCGAGCTATGCAAAAGCGTAACTTCAAAACGAACGCGTCGGATTATGAAAAAGAGGGCCGGTTCAAGCCTGTTGCGTTATTTTGGGTATGCGGGCTGGCAGCCTGCCCTGCGAGGATCGTCGCAATAACGGCGCCGACGGGATCGAGGTCGGCATCCATGGGCTGGCCGGTGACCTCATCGAATGATTCGATCAGATCGCTGATGCGACCATGAGAACCGTCGTAACACCAATCCGGATCACACTCCTCAAACGTATCGAGCGCGGCGAGAATCACCTGCTTGAACTCCACGAAGTAGTCGCCGAGGTGCCGTAGGCTCGCGACCGTGTAGGAGCGGTAGTGCATGGGAGCGTCCCATGTGAAATCCATGGCGTGGTGGTGGTCGGTACGAAGCAGTGGCGGGCCTGGTTTCGCCAAATCAATCACGAATAAACGGACGAAGCGATGGTGTCGTCCAATCGCAACGAGATCATCCAGCATCGTGAGTTCCAACTCCGATTGAGCGAGTAAGTTCTCGATCGCCAAGTACACAAAACGACTTTTATCCGAAGAAATCTCAGCAATCAGGAAGAGAGCGTCCTGCCGTTGGCGAGAACCAACCGCATGAATCTGCTCTGCGAGCCAAGCAGGCAGAGCATCCTGGTCGGTCGCTGCGTGCAGAATCGCCTTTCGTAGTCGGGCGCGGAAGCATGACACGGACTCGTGATGCTCAAATGAGGGATTGCAACGTCGGCAACACCGCCTCGCATCCTGAATCGATTTCCGCGATCCCAACGCATCGTCTCGATCGCAATCCCGCCCGAGTAATTCAATCGACACCTCCACCGCCGGATCGATCAGGGCAACTTGATGCTCACGTTTCCCTTCTCGCCGTCGGCCTACTTCAGCATCGTGATTGACAACCCGACCGGGTACGCCTACGTCAGCCAAGCACTCGCGGACACTTGGGGACAAACACCGCTGGATCTGATTGAAATCGCCCAACAGAATCTGCCCCAGGCATCCGAGTCGATGCAAATGATGTTCACAGGCGGTGACACCCCGGTCCTCATCATCCAGACCATCGACGGATACGTTGCCGCTCGTGTCTTGGTCCCCGAAATTCGCGAGCGAGTGATCGAAACAATCACTGGCAAACCCAATGGCCGAGTTTTCGTCGGTGTCCCCAACCGAGACTTCTTTATCGCTTGGCCGACGAACCTTTCCGATGGCATGCACGAGACACTGCGAGCACAGATCGCCGAAGATGCCCGCTCACAACCCTACCCGCTCTGCGAAACACCCTTGCTCGTGTCGAAAGAAAAGATCACCCCAGTCGCGTAGAGCACCTCGCCGTGCCACGCGGGCGATGGCATCCCACGGATCGAACAATCATTGGCGTTCATTCAGGGAATTGAGCGGTCAATGTCTCCGTCGTCGGGCATCGAGCCAAACAAATCCGCGTTCGCGTCACGATAGGTGGATTCAAAGATCACTCTCCAGCCATGAATCCAGCTTCGTTCGATCCAGTTGAGACACCCGGGCGATGGAGAGAGCGTGAGACATGACGTCATTGAGCGACATCGGCACCGAGTTGGCTTGGATCGTGCGATTGCTTGCATGCCCTGCAATTGATACGAACTCGACCTCAACACGAATTCTCTCTTCTCCATCTTTCATATCCAACCAACGATGTCCGTTGATTGTTCGGACCACTAACGATCCGCTAGATGAGTCGAACTCACCTGGGAACTCGCGATCGACAAAACGACGGGGATCCCACACATCGAGGGAAATAGCCTCCGCTTCATGACCGCTCAGATTCTCGTTTTTTTGATTCCCAGGACGAGGACAGCCGAAAAGCAGGGCGAGTGTCGTGCCAAGTATGCCGAAGATTAATTGATTGCGGAACTCAAATCTCATTGTTGGTTTCGGACGATGGATCGAGTTCTCCCTGGCGGGATGCTGACACCGTGCGAAGCATTTTTCTTTTACAAAACAACCGTGGCTAGCGCCAAAACGGCTAGGGAAAACAACCGCGGCTAGCGTTAAAACGGCTCGGAAAAACAACCGTGGCTAGTGATAAAACGGCTAGGAAAACAACCGTGGCTAGTGATAAAACGGCTAGGGAAAACAACCGTGGCTAGTGATAAAACGGCTCGGAAAACAACCGTGGCTAGTAGTAAAACGGCTCGGAAAACAACCGTGGCTAGCGCCAAAACGGCTAGGAAAAACAACCGTGGCTAGTGTTGAAACGGCTAGGAAAAACAACCGTGGCTAGTGTTAAAACGGCTAACTTACTGGGGAAACGATCGTGGGCGTTTAACCTCGTCCGCCCCATTCTTGGTCGTACAATCGAACGAGAATTTGGTCGTTGAGGCGGTTGGGGGCAACGTCGAGGGCGCGCTGGTCTTCGGGGAGGTCGAACAACGATCGCATGGCCGCGTCGTTGAGAAATCGTAGGCCGGTGATGTTGACGTCGAGCCTCGGGGGTAACGCCCATTTCGATTCGCGATCCGATGCAGTAGCGGCGAGCTCTCCGTCGGATGGGGACGCCAACGGTTTCGCGAGCGCAAATCCCCACACTCCAAACGTCGGCACGCTGGCGTGATACGGCGTGACATCGAATCCAGATTCGCGCAACGTATGCAGGATGCACCAATACGACTGGGGCGCGACCAGCGGCGACGTACACTGAATCGCCATCCCGGCATCGGGTGTGAGGTGGCGCCTCAGCGCACGATAAAAATACGTGGTGTAAAGTTTGCCGACGGAGTAACTGCCGGGGTCGGGGAAATCGATCACCACGGCATCGAAACGAGAGGCTTGCGATTCGGAACCGTCTTCGTCTTCGGTCGCCCATAGGAACGCGTCCCGGTTGATCACGGTGACTTTGGGATCTTCGAGTGCGTGGGCGTTGAGTTTCGCAAGCGGCCCGAACTGCGTGGCGAGCCGGGTCATGGCGGGGTCCAAGTCGACCAACGTGATCGATTCGACGTGATCGTATTTCAAAATCTCACGCACGGCCAAACCGTCACCGCCACCGAGCACGAGTATTCGTTTGGCGTTTTTACATACGCTCATCAGCGGATGCACGAGGGCCTCGTGGTAGCGATACTCGTCGACGCTGTTGAATTGCAAATGACCGTTGAGATACAACTGGAACCCGCGTTCGCCCTGCGTGACCACGATCCGTTGATAGGCCGACGAATCGGCGTACACGATTTTTCCGCCGAGCGTGTTTTCCTCGGACAATGTCGTCATCGAATCGGCTTTGATCATGCCGACGACGAGCAACCCGATGACGAGGATCGCGCGGCCTCGCAATCCGTCGACCCCGCGATTGGGTAACAGCGGCCGGAGCAGGTAGGTGCCCCACAATCCGACGGCTGCGTTGAGCAACCCGAATAGCAACGCGGTACGCGTGAGCCCAAGTCGGGGCACCAGCAGAATCGGAAACAACAATGATGCGAACAACGCGCCGAGGTAATCAAACGCGAGTACGCGGGAGACCAATTCGTTGAAGTCGAGATGCCCTTTGAGGATTCGCATCAGCAAGGGCAGTTCGAGACCGACGAGCACGCCGATGACGAATACGCTGCCGTAGAGCAGTCCGGCGAACCAATCGACTAACGGGAAGGCGAGGTACAACAGTGGCGTGGAGAACCCGCCGATCAGTGCGAGGGCGAGTTCAATCTCAATGAACACGCGGGCGAGTTGGTCTTCGATGTACTGGGACAACCAAGCACCGACGCCGAGGGCGGACAAGTAGACGCCGATGATCAAGGAGAACTGCGTGACGGAATCGCCGAGCAGGTAGCTCGCCAACGTTCCGGCGACGAGTTCATACACCAACCCGCAGGTCGCGATGATCAGGACGTTGACGTAAAGCAGTCCCAGAGGTGCGCGCTCGATCAACTTGGCTTAGCCTAAAATAGCGGCGGCGATGATGACGGAGATGCCCAATACGATGGCGGCGACGACGATCGAGACCGCCATGTTGTGTTCTTCGCCGATCTCATGAATGATCGAAAACGGCGTCAGTTTTTCGGCGAGAATCAGACAGATGGCGAAGACGATGATGCCGACAATGGAAAACACAAAAGCGGCGATCAGGTGATCGAGCAATGCGTCGAGCCCCCGGCCACCGGATTGGCCCTCGACCGCGACTCGCGTGCCTGCGTTGGCAGCGTTTTCAACTTGAGTGAGAAAGTTCATGAGCGTTTCGAGGAGATCGGGGAGTGGAAGTGAGAGAATGTTGGGAAGGCGGCGGCAGGCGTGATGGAGAAGTGAGGGCAGTTCATTTCCCACCGCCCCAGGAACCGCCGAAACCACGGCCGCCGTAAACGCCCGAACCGCCCGAGTTGAGGAAGCCGGTGTCGATCGCACGCCAACCTTTCGCCGTCGCGATGCCGAACCAAAGGCAAATCAACAAACCGAAGGCTAAATAGAATTGGAACAAACGCATCTCATGACTCCGACGAGGCATAGGGGCTGAAATCGCTGTCTTTCCATCGTTTGACCTCGAAGTTGTATTTGTAAAACAGGACCGCGGCGGGCACGACCGAAATCAGGATCATGGCATAAAAACACATCCAGGGATCGGAGCCGAGCGGGCTCTGTAAACCGAACAGGGATTTGCCAGCGATGTGCATCATCGAAAGAAAAAACATGAAACCAACCCAAGACAACCACACGCCGACGTGAATCAGTGGGGAGGGTTGGATCACGCCGACGCCCCAAGGACGGGTCAGGTTTTGTAAACCGAAGGCCGTTTTGACTTCGTCGGTGGTCAGATAAACCCCCTGCGAAACGTTGATCTCGTCGGTGTTACCGGTTTTTGACGTTTCAAAGGAGATCATGTAGGGCGGGCAGATGAAATCTCTCGTGGCAACCTCGTCGCCCTTGCTCACCTGCCAATAGAATTCGCCCACGCAAGACCGGACGTAGGCTGTGCCGCGATCATAGATACGGTACGAAAGTCCATCGAAACTGACTCGGTCGTAGCTGCCGTTGAGTTGGTTCGCGGCGATCGGTTCCACATACGACCAATGCCGATCGTTCTCCACGAGCCAGCGGAAACCGATTTCGGGGTTATGTAGCAGGTACTCTCGCCACGGATAGACGACGCCACCGTACAAGGCAAAACGCTCCATGCAGCCGATCATGGTGAACTCACGGTCGGCGACCTTTTTCGCGCATTGAAACCGCCCGACACTGCCCAACGGGATCGACGGGTGGGTTTGCCGCTCGTCGATGATTTTCAGGATCTTGAGTTTGCCTTCGTTGACGTCGAGCAGCGCACCGCAATTAGGACATCCCACTCGCATCGTCTGATCGGGCGTTCGCAAATCCAGCGGGCCGCCGCATTGCGGGCAATTCAAATGCAGCGTCGCGACCGCTTGCGTCGTCTCGGATTCCCCCGGTTCGACGGCAGGAGCATCGAGGTTGAGTTCGGCGAGCGAAACGGTCATGCCGACGGAGAGACGTCGTTCGGCGTCGACGTTTTTCGCATCGTCGTATTCGAACGAGGCAAACCAGCCGCCGTCGCCTCGGAGGTCCGCGTAGACGTGATCGTCCCCGGGTCGAAACGCCCATGGAATTTCGCCTTGGGCTGCGATCGCTTTGGCCGTTCCTTTTTCTGTCACGGTGAGGTCGTTATCGCCGAGCGAGACGATTTGGCCGAGGGTGAGCGAGGGGAAATCGGGGACCTGCGAATGCCTCCGGATCGGACGCGGGAACGTTAGGTGCAATTGTCCTTGGGCGTCGGCCAGCCACGCCAACTTGTCGGCGGGCAAACGCAAGTACCATTCGTCCCAGATTCCTCCGGCGGCGTGTCGATATTGAACCCGTCCGACGCATTCGAACGGTTTGCCGCGATAATGCCCGGTCGACCCGAGATACATCACGCTCTGAGTTTGCACGACCTCGGCGACCTCCCCGATCAGTTCCACGTCCCGGTCGCCGCGTGCGATCGCGCTATGGCAAAATTCGCAGACCGTGACCATCGTGGCGCCGAAGCGAAACTCGACCGGACCGCCGCAGTTCGGGCAGGCGGCACTCTTTTTCTTCAGTGACCTCGCCCCGATCATCCGAGGGCCTCCGTGGAGGAGAGTTCATTCGAAGGAGTTGTGATGGTCGAATCCCAAACGCCTCGCCGCAGGATCTGGAGCGAAACATGATCGGCCCCGAGCCGTTGACGGATTTCCTGTTCCCACGGCCAATCGGCACTCTCGCGACAGCAAACGAAATTGAACGTGGCTAATCCGTGTTCGGGGTAGGTGTGAACGGCCAAGTGGGATTCGCTGAGCAAGTACAGCATCGTCACGCCGTGGGGCGAGGCGAAGCGGTGCGAGGCGGGTTCGCCGATGACATGCAGGCCGAGCGAGTCGATCAGGCTTCGGCAGAAGTCGCCGATTTCGTCGAGCGATTGCAGTTTCAACGGATCACAACCGCTCGCGTCGACGATCCACTGGGTGCCGACGCTCACGAGCGGAGCAGCGTTATCCCGTGCCGCGTTTTTGGGTGCGGCGTCTTCGAATCGTGCCGGCGGGTGGAGTTGGGGCGCCTCGTTAATTTCCAAAATAGTGGTTGCCCGTGTTGCGTGCGTTTCGAAACTCATCATGAGTCTCCACGTTATAACCCATCGGCGGCTGCGAACAAAGTGTTCCGCTACTGTGTCATCCGGGCGACGAAAAAGCCGAGCGCCAGTGCGGCGATAAAGAGTGAGGCGATGATGGTTCCGAGCAGCATCGGGTCCATCGCGGCGCGGGGTTGTTGAGGTGCCGGGCGGCGTAACTGGGTGTCGCTGTCGATAATCGGCTGGTCATCGCGTTTGCGGTACCGCGGATCACGGAATCCTGATTCGACTTCCAAGTCGATCAGACTGCCGGCTGCGGAATCCATCGGGGAACCGAGCGATCGGACTTTCACCAACCGACCGCTTTCGCTGGCGATCTTGTCTTGTTCACGAATCAATTTCGACCGGCTGCTCGCGAGGGTATCGTCGGTCTTGTTGGTGACGGTATCATGCTGCGGATCCCCGTCCGTCACGCCGCTGGAGCTACTATCGTTGAAACTCAGTGAGGACAACGTCTCGCCGGTGTCCGGGGCGTCGCCCAAACCGACGCGAACGGGTTGGCCTTTGGGAACGCGGGCAGCGAATCGCTCGAAAACCTCGGCGACTTCTCTGGCCGATTGATAGCGGTACTTCGGTTCCTTCTGCAGCATCTTGACGCACATGCCTTCGAGTTCGCCGGGGCAATCCGGGCGGAGTTCTCGAACCGAACGAGGCATCTCGTTCTGATGTTTGATGATCCGTTGTGCGAGTGTGCCATCGGAAAACGGCGGGCGTCCAGTCAACAAATAATACAGTGTGCAACCGAGTCCGTAGATATCGACGCGGTGATCCACTTGGTGGCTATTGATGGCTTGCTCGGGCGCTAAATAATCGGCGGTGCCGAGCACATTTTCGTTGTTGGCGACGGTGAGCGAATGGTCCTCTTCGGACGCCATCAGTGCCAATCCCATGTCGAGCAGCCGGACGCGGTTGTTCGGGTCCATCAACAGGTTGGCGGGTTTGACATCGCGGTGGATGACGCCGCGTTGGTGGGCATGTTCGAGGCCACGGGCGGCCTGGGAAATGATGTCCGCTGCGGTGGAAAAATCCAGCGGCCCGTCGCGTCGGACGAGCATTTGCAGGTCGAGCCCGTCGACGTATTCCATCACAATGAAGTGCGTGTCGCCTTCGTTATCAATGTCGTGGGCGAGCACAATATTGGGGTGGTTCAACGAGGCGATCGCTTGGGCCTCGAGTTTGAACCGGGCCAGATACGAGGCGTCGTGAACACGTTTTTTTGGCAGGACTTTGATCGCCCGTTTGTCGTGTAACCCGACGTGCTCGGCCAAATACACGCTGCTCATTCCGCCGGTGCCGATGTGCCCGAGCAGTTTGTACCTGCCGAGGAAAAATCCGCGGTATTTACCCGCGAAGATTTTCTCGATGTGCCATTCTGTTAACAAACCGGCTCGGCTGAACGCGGTGGCGAGTTTGCGACTGTTCGAGGGCAGTTTCCCGCCGCATTTGTCGCGAACCTTCTTCAAGAACCGCTCTAGCGTGTCCTCATCGATGAGGTTGCTCTTGGCAACCATTGTTACGAAGCGTTCGGATGTAATCGAAGACATGGAGAGGCCGGCCGTGATCCTACCCAGAGAGTTGAATGCGGCAGCCGATTGGCGAATCGATCGGCTGTACCAACACGCAGTCTACCTAAAGTGGTGGTGACTGAGTGCATTTTCTACCCGGTTTGATAGCATCTTTCTAGTCAAGTGAGGGAATCTACCCCGTTAATTTCCAATGAATGGTCATGAATTTGCTTAAAACACGCCGTACACTCGCAATCATGGCGAAATACTGGGACCGTGGCCGCGTGAAAACCAGGTTGGCGGCTTCGTTGCCGATTCGGGCTGAACGGGACGGCGCTGCGATGTCCGATCCCGACGAGATCGCCGCGACGATTCATGAGCAGTTCGTTCGGCACCTACTCGGGGGGCTTCGTGATTGTGGCGACGCCCGCGAGTTGGTCGGTTCGCCGGTCGAGCGTTTGGACGATTTCCAGGTTGCCGCCGGGGGAAAGACAAAAGGAGATTGGCAGGTGACGGACCAGGGCCAAGGGAATCTCGGCGAGCGGATGCATCGTTGGTTCTCGCGGCATCTGTTCGCCACCACCGGTTTCACGCAACGGGAAGCAGGGAGCGGTCCGTGTGTGCTCATCGGTGCGGATTGCCCGCTGATCTCGCCTGCGGATCTGGACCTTGCCTGGTCTCGGTTGGCCGAGCATGACCTCGTGCTCGGTCCGGCTCATGACGGTGGTTATTACCTGATCGGATTTCAAGCGGACACTGGCGACGCGAAAGGCCGCCTGAATTCGGATTCGCTCGCCGCGATTTTTCACGATATTCCTTGGGGCACCTCCAAGGTGCTGCAACGCACACTCGCCGCGGCTGAAAAAAACTCGCTCGCGACAACCCTGCTTCCGCCCCGTCATGACGTTGATAATGCTGACGATCTGCAAACGCTGATGCAAACGTTGCAGGAATCCGGCGATGCGGAACACCCACTCTTGCAAACGTTGTCGGCGTTAGAAATTCGGTGTGGTAGGCAATTCCGCTCGATGGGATAAAACGAAGACTTGTTCCCAGGCTCTTGCCTGGGAACACACTGTCTTGCAGGCTCCCGCCTGCTACCTTAGTCCACGCGATTCAAGCCTATCCCAGTGATTCAGCGGGCCATTGAAAATATCAGCCAGCCACCCACCTGCTCCCAGCTAAGCATAAGAGGCAGAGCCTCGGGGCAGTGCGTTCCCAGGCGGGAGCCTGGGAACGAGTTCGGCAACACCGGCTGTTCCCATGGTTCTTACTCGTATCTCGAAACACCATGTTAATCGATCACGCCTTTCTCGATCCCCCCCCGCAGCGCACCACCGAAACGAAAACCGCGATTGTCGGCGGCGGTGTTATCGGTTTGTCACTTGCGTGGGAGTTGACTCGGCGGGGCCACCGTGTCGTTTTGATCGACCGAGACGAGACGGTCGGACAGGCGGATTCGCCGAGCCCGTTCGTGGACACGAACCGCTGCACGTCGTGGACGGCCTGCGGGATTCTGCCCCCAGCCGAGTTCGATCTTGCGACCGATCCGTTGGATCGATTTCGCGGGTACAGCCACCAGGTTTGGCCCGAGTGGGCCGAGCGATTGCAACAGCTCACCGGGATCGATGTCGGTTTGGTCCGGTGTGGTGGTTACTACCTCGCCGAGACCGTCGGGGAAGCCGCCGCGATGGGCGGCATGATCGCGTATTGGGCCGAACTGAACATCGAGTGCGACGTGCTCTCGCGAACCGAACTGCTCGAACGTTTGCCGTTTCTATCGCCGTGGGCCGCTGCGAACCCCTGGATCCAAAAACACCCGGACCGGGCCGCCTGGTGGGTGCCCGATGAATACCAAGTCCGCCCCTCGCGGATGCTCACCGCGTTGCACGCCGTTTGCCGTGACGCGGGCGTGCAGTTCCTTCATCACTCCTGTGTCGTGGGCGTCGAGGAATCCGAATGCGGAGTCACCGTTCATGCCGAGACGCCCTCTTCCTCCTCGCCCTTGATCGCGGACCGCGTCGTGCTCGCCGGGGGGGCGGCCACCGGTTTGATCGAACCGAACGTGCGATTGCAAAACGCCTTGATTCCGATCCGCGGCCAGATTCTGCTGTTGTACTGCGAAGCCTTCGATCGCCCGCAAGTCATCAATATTGGCAATCGCTATCTCGTTTGTCGCGGTGACGGAAACGTGCTCGTCGGATCGTGCGAAGAGGAGTCCGGGTTCGCGCAGCACACCACGACCGAGATGATCTCGCAATTGCGAAAATTCGCCACGCGGGTCAGTCCCTTGCTGGCCGAGGCGTCGGAGGTCCAACGGTGGGCCGGGTTGCGGCCGATGACGTTCGACGGATTTCCGATGATCGGGCGAGTGCCCGATCACGAGCGTACGTTCGTGGCCTCGGGGCACTACCGCAGCGGCATCCACTTTGCACCGGCGACGGCGATTGCGATGGCCGATTGTATCGATCACCAACCCACGTTCATGGACCTGTCGGCCTTTTCGGTCGGCAAACAACAGCAACAACAGCAACAACAGCAACAACAGCAACAACAGCAACAACAGCAATCTACTACGAGAACTCAATGACAGACGAATCATCATTCGGTGCAACGCTCGACCCGCCCGGCGCGATCGTGGTGGTGGGGACGACTCCGATCGGGATCGAAGCCGCCCTGTACGGTCGCTGCCTCGGGTACGACGTGACCCTGATCGCCGGGGCCGATGCGTGGGCGAACCGGGGCGAAACCAATCCAGCCACCCGTCGGATCGGACCGACGTTCCAAAATGATTGGTTCACGCGTTTTTGGTTGAACGGTCAAACGATCGCGGAGCGTTACGACGACGCGATGCCGATGATGCCGGATCGGTGTTTGTCGCCGCTCGCTCTGTCCGCGATCACCGCTCAACGTGATGACACCGAGTCGACGTTACCGATAACGATGCGGCAATGGATCGAGGACGCGTTGCTCGCGGTGGTGGAAACGGATTTGTTGCGGGGACGTGTTTTCCCAAACACGTTTGTCGATTCGATGAAACTCGTCCCGGTGCTCGACGAGGAGCAACAACCGAACGATTCATCGCGAGAACGTGAGTTACCCGACGATGCACTGGAGTCGGGTGACCAGGAAGACGACGATGACATTCCACCAGATTTTCTATTGTCGCTCCGTGGTGACCCGATCGATGCCGACGATGAAACCGACAATCCATCGTTGCGGTGTGAATGCGTGATCGTGGCGGATGTGCCGATCGACGCTGGCCAGCTCGGGTTCGCTCTGCCGGTCGATTATTTCTTCCGGCTCGAATCCAGCAGTTGTCCCGATGCGGCCGACGAACTTCGCTCGGGGTGGCAACAGATCACTCGTGTCTTTGCCGGGTTGGCCGGTCGAGACGAACTCGATCTCTACCGACCGCGCCGGGTCTGATCCGGGAGGACTGTTCTTTCCGATTCAGCGTTTCGATCCAGGGGACGCCGGACCGGCGCCGAAGCGGCTTGCTCCGGCCTAAGCTGCTACGTCACTAGCGCAATACGAAATGTGTTTCCTCTTCGACGAACGGGTTCGTTTGAACCTTGCCAGGTTGGAATGTTCGTTTGGCCGCCAGAGTTTCGCCGGTCCAGGCGGAATTCGCGGACACGGTTTCGGTTTTTTCTGACGATCCGTTGTCGCAGGTGCTGCAAATGAACGGGTTGCTCGTTGGGCCTTGGTAGGTCCGGCTGCGGACGCCCGAAGAACCTGCCTGTCCTTGGTATCCGGCGGGTGCGGACACTTGCGGCGGCGTCGCAAAGGGGCTGATTCCGTAGGGGCGGAAGTGGCGGGTACCGTAGTAAACGGGCGGATTGAGGGCAAAGTACGGCGGTGTCGCCGTGCTGGACCGATACCGGACGCCGTAAGGCTGGTAGAATCCGAATGGCTGGAAACCGGCAGCGCCGAGCCCTTGGGCGGACGCGCTGCGGTCGTTCAACAATCCAGCCGCACAAACGGCGACGACAGCGGCGAGCATGGGCAGCATGCGGGCGGGAATTTGTGGCATGGTAAAATCTGCTTTTGTCGGGAGAAGAAGGAGGGTTGATTCCTCGTGCCATCCCCACGTTAATTCACCTCCGAATCCTTGCAACGAAAACAATCGGTATCTTGAGCAGTTATTTTCGCATCTCGAAGACGAATTACCACGCCTCAGGCGAAAACGTCCGTGCCTCCCACTGTGAAATCCAGGCGAAATCCAGAGGCAATTCATGAAAATTGCGTGCGTGATCCACTCCCTCGACGGCGGCGGGGCCGAACGAGTGATGGCGGGATTGGCGTCTCGACTGGCCATCGGTGACCACGAGATTGAGCTAATCACGCTCGATGACGGCGAACGTAATCGGCACTCACTCGACGAATCCGTGCGGCGGGTGCCGTTAGATGTCTTGTCGACGCCCGGTCGAAACGTGCCGACGTGGAAACGATTACGGAGACTGCGGCGAGCGATCCGGCACAGCGGGTACGACGTGGTGCTGTCGTTTTGCGATGCGACGAATTTGCTAGTCATGCTATCGATCGCGGGGATGCGAAAACGCCCGCCGATCGTGTTGAGTGAACGCAGCGATCCGGCGCGGCAATCACTCGGTCGGGTTCGCGAGTGGCTGCGTGACCGGTTGTACCCCCGTGCCGAGGCCGTGGTCGTTTTGAGCGAGGAAGTCGCCACGACGCTGCGTTCGCGGATGAACATCGAGGCGGTAGTGATCCCCTCCGCCGTCGATCCACCGCCGCAGGATTACCATGCGCTGCACCGGAGCGGGGCGACGGGTGACTCACCGATTCGATTGATCGCGATCGGACGCGTCGAACCGGAGAAAGGGTTCGATCGGTTGCTCGGTGCGCTGGCGGTTCTGAACGACTCGGCCAATAATGACTCGGCCAATAACGACTCGGGGGATCACGGTTCCGGTGCGATGCCCGCCTGGCGATTGAAGCTGCTCGGTGACGGCAGTGGGCTGGCGGGGTTAAAATCGTTCGCTCGGGAGCATCAGATGGAGTCCCAAATCGAGTTTTGCGGGTGGGTGGATTCCGTCTGGCCGCATCTCGCCGAAGCGGATGTTTTTGTTTTGCCGAGTTTCTACGAGGGGTTCCCTTCGGCGATGTTGGAGGCGATGGCGGGGGGGATAGCGGTCGTCGCGGTTGACGCGGGCGGCGGCGTGCGGGCGGCGATCCGGCACGGGGAGAACGGATGGATGGTCGAAAACGCGTTTTTACCGCTGGTAGAAGGTTTGCGGGTCGTTTGCCAAAATGAAGAATTGCGTCAACGAATTTCGCAATCCGCACCCCAGGTGGTTGACCGGTTCGGCTGGGATGCCATGGTCGATGCCTACGAACGGGTGCTCGGCCAGGCCGCTGGGAAACGTCCTATCCCCACGGACCCGAGAGTGTGACACAATGCGGCAGACAGGTGTCCGTGCGACACGAACGGCCCACCCAGCAGTGAGTGATCGATGAGCGATTCTGAAACGAACATGATCGACGAAAATCCCGCCGACGAGAGTGCCGTCGTCGAGAGTTCGATCGACAAGAATTCCGACGCCGAGCATTCTGTCGGCGAACACTGCGTCCAGCAAACCGGGATGCTGCCGGCGAACAGTCCCGTCGGCGATTTGATGACTCCCTCGGGCATCGTTCATGACAAGAACGAGGTGCCGGTGGTCGTCCATAGCCGCGCCTGCGGTCCGGTGGCTGAAATGACGTTCCTACAAAGGGCGTTGTTGTTTGCGGAACTGTCGATGGTGTCGTACAACGACGAACGCGAGGCCACCGAAGCGGCCAAGTACGTCGGTTTTCCCGATGTCACGTTTTTCGATCACGACGGCTCGCAGGCCTACCGGTTTCGCAACGACTACGATTGTGTGATCGCCTGCCGGGGGACCGAACCGAACGAATGGAACGACATTCGTGCCGATGCGAACGTCGCGTCGGTCCTCGCCGAAACGGCCGGCAAGGTTCACCGCGGATTCAAGACCGAGGTCGATGATTTGTGGCCGATGCTCGAAACGGCGCTGATCGGCAACGAGCAACCGGTGTGGTTTTGCGGCCACTCGCTCGGCGCTGCGATGGCGATGATTTGTGCGGGGCGGTGTTTCCTGTCGCACATCAAGAGCAACCCGAGCGCCCTGTTCACCTACGGCAGTCCGCGAGTGGGCGACAAACGGTATATCAATTTTGTCAAACTCGATCACTACCGATTCGTCAACAACAACGACATCGTCACGCGTGCGCCGCCGGCGTGGATGGGGTATCGTCATTCTGGGACCGAGGTCTACATTGATCGCAACGGGAACATCGGTCACCTCAATCACTTGATGAAACGCCGGGACCGTTGGCATGGATTCTTCACGGGATTGCGTCGGTTCCGCGTCGATCATTTTTCCGATCACCCGTTACACCGATACCTCGGCCCGATTCTCGAAGCGGCCCGTCGCGAGCAAGCGGAACTGCGGCAGGGCGAAGCTCCCGTGGACGCAACCGAACTGACCGGCTGAACCCCAACTATTTTCCTCCTCACGGATTCGTAATGAGTTCCCCGAAATCGTCCCCCAATCCGTCGCAGACTGGGTCTCCCCAGTCCGACGCCGATGACTCGGTCGTCACGATCGATGGCGTCGAGCTGAAATTGGCGCACCCTTACGTGTCGCCCGGCGATTGGATCGGCCAAGGCGAGATCCTCAAGCAATTACTCGCGTGCTGGATCACGGTCGACGAGACCGATCTGCCCTTAACGCCGCGCCTACTCGGCTCGCCCGGCGTGGGCAAAACCCAGCTCGCGATCGCGGCGGCGAAACAACAGAAGGCACCGCTGTTTATTTATCAGTGTACCGCCGACACGCGTCCCGAGGATTTGTTAATCACGCCCGTGCTCAGCCGGGGTGGCGAGATTTCGTATCACGCCTCACCGTTGGTTAGTGCGATGATTCGCGGCGGCGTCTGCGTGCTCGACGAGGGCAACCGGATGAACGAAAAATCTTGGGCCTCGTTGGCGCCGTTGCTGGACAACCGCCGTTACGTCGAGTCGATCGTCGCCGGCATCACGATCCCCGCCTCGCCCGATTTCCGGGCCGCGGTGACGATGAACCAAGACGAATCGACGTTCGAGATCCCCGATTATATTCTCAGTCGGTTGCAACCAACGCTGCAAGTCGGGTTCCCGAACAAGCAAGACGAGATGGCGATTCTGCAGTATCACCTGCCATTTGCCGAACCGGAAATGTTGGCCATGACGGTCGAGTTCTTGCAGCATTCGCACGAACTGAAACTTGATTTTTCGCCGCGTGACGGTTTGAACTTATTGCGTTTCGCGATCAAACGCATGGCCCAGGACCCCGACCATCCGGTCTCGCACGACGACGCCTGGCAAGAGGCTCTTGAAAAATGCCTGGGCGAGGACGCCGTCGATTTGGAGTCGCTCGCCGAACGCCGGCAACGCACCCTCGGAGGCGACGCCGTGCCGCTCGGCTTAGCCGATCTGTTCTTCGATCCCGACGACCCGTTGCACCCGGATCGCGATGACGACGACGATGATGATTTCTAAGTCCTCGCAGATGCACGAGAGACAGAAGCACTATTGCAAGTCGTAACAGAAAAGTCGGTCCCAATCGTGAAGAAATAATTTGCCGTTGGCGACGACCGGATGCGGCCAAGCGTTTTGGTCACTGCGTTCAGGTTGTTTGAATCGACCTCGCTCGCGGTAGGATTCGCTCGTTGCTTCGACCATTGCCACCTCACCACGTTCCCCTCGGACGATCAAATTCCCGTCCGCATAAGTGATGGAACCTTTGCCGACACAGCGATCCTGCCAAAGGATGTCGCCTGACTTCCAATCAACGCACATGAGTACGCTGTTGTTGGTTCCGTAAATGAATCCGTCGACAAGGACGAATCCGCCGTGATGGTTTTCAAACTTGTTGACGAAGAATTTTTCATCAACGTTCCAGTTTTTTCCTTTGCCCGAAATGTTGGCCTTGCCACCGCCTGTTCCGTAACCACTCGCTGCAAACACCGCGTTTTCAAAACAAATCGGCGTCGAACAATTGGCCGTTTGATTTGCGGGAGCATCGTAGTGCCAGAGCGGCTGCCCCGTGTTGGCATCGAAGCCAACCACGCCGCCACGAAGGAACACGATGTATTGACGCACATTGGAGATTTCGGCAACGATCGGGGAAGAGTATCCGGCCGTTGTGTAGGCTTTCGCCGACTGGTCACCGCCGCTCAGTTCGCCAGCGGCCCCTTGCCACATCGGTGTGCCATTGATTTTGCGAAGTGCGAGCAAGGTGGATCGGTCGCCACCGGGAGTGCAGATCAATTTGTCGCCGTCGATCAAGGGTGATTCGGCATAGCCCCATTCGCCGTGACGACCGCCGAACTGCTTGAGGTTCTTTTGCCAACGGACTCGACCTCGAACAAGATCGGCACAAACCAAAGTACCATCGCTTCCCATCGCATAAACCGCGTCCCCGTCGATTGCCGGCGTGCCGCGCGGTCCTGGATAACCGACCCCAGCTTTCTGTCCCAGGGGAGCCGACCAGACCATTTTTCCATCATCAAGATTTAGGCAATGAAGTTGTTCGGTGTTGCCAGAGGTACCCAGGAGATAGACCCGGTCTCCGGCGACCGACGGTGTCGAATAACCCTCACCCAATCCGGTGATGCTCCACTCCAGCCGCGGGCCTTCGCTAGGCCACTGATCAGCCAGCCCGGTTTCGATGCTGACTCCATCACGGTTCGGACCACGCCATTGAGGCCAACCCGATTCGGAAGCTAGCGGCGTTGTGTCGGGAGCCTGGTTTGACGCCATGAGGCTGGCGACGTACTTCTGGTCGGCATCGCTGAGCCCTTTGATCTTGAAGACGACAAGCTTATCGTTGTCCTCTCGCTGCAATTGGACTGCCGTGTCATTCTGGTTGACTAGTTTCAAACGGGTTCCCGATTTCGTTCCGTCCGATGTCGTCCAGAATCGGAAAGCTTCATCCGCGCAAACGTTGGAAGACGCATGAGAAAAGCCAAGAACTAAGAAAAAAGCGAGTGCTGTTTGCACGATGCTTTTTGGGATCTTGCAAACGAGTGGTCCCATTTGTTTTCGTCTTAATTTCATTCTAATCGTCTCTTGGAGATCGGACTGTTGACGTTTCTCTGCTAGTTTCACCGGGCTCGCTTGCAAGACGATTCGTTTAATATATTGAAAAGAGGCGTCGTTTACAAGTTTATTCCTTACACGGGTGCAGATGATCGTTCACTCATCAAAGATGCCTCACCAACTTGATTGGCTCTCACCCGTTTGATTGTTCTCAGGCACCTCGAAGCGACGACACCCCCCCTCAAATGGAATGTCTGGGTGCTGGTGTTTTCGGGCCCCCTGTTCCAGTCCCCGACAAGTGACAAATCCCAGGCTTGATCGAGGTTGCTGTTGTCAGGCTGCCATGACACGCGACGATCCTCGTCGTCGTAGCCACTCGTGTCGACATCGAACCCGTAACTGCTGATCATGACTGTGATCCCCGTGCTCGTTTTATTTTTGTTCGCGTTCCCAGTTGTCGTTGAGATTGCGGATCGGGCTACCGTTGGAACGTCGTTTCACTCCGGTGGATCGAGCAGCGTAGGCCGGATGAAGGAGGTCTTGCATCGCCGACGCCCATCCGGCGGAACGGTTCAGCACCAATCGATGTTCCATCCAGGGGATGCCGGACCGGCGGTGAAGCGGCTTGCTCCGGCCTACACTGCTACGAGTTGCCGATCAACTTGCGGCCGCTGGCTCCTGCGAGGTCGTGCTTCGCGCCGTGCTGTTTGCCTCGGTCTTCTGCGTCGGGGTCGTGTTTGCTGCGACCGCTGCCGCCGGAACGCACCAGTGAGATGCCGCACTCCTGGCTCAACCAATCGTTGGCGGCTTTTTGTACCGCGAGCGTTCGGGTGTGGATCAGGGCCGGTTCGCTAAGGACTTGCTCACCGTCGCCCTTTTCGGGGGTCAAGTATCGTGGCAAGCCCGCGACGTAGCCTTCGGCGTACGACGCGCCGCTGCCACGAGCGTAGCCTCGGTATTGCAATTGGGCCGACGCTGTGATCGTGAGCAGCAGTTCGCGAAACAGCGCGATGCAGTTCTTCACGTCATCGAGCGGCCCGTAGAACCAAAACATCGTTCGATTCTTTTTCGAGGAGTAGTACCAGTCCGTCATTGGAAAGATCTCGTGGACTAAGTATCCGGCCAATGATTTTTCCCAGCTACACGCCCGCCGCCCGTTCACCGGACAGGCCATGCGGGTGAATCGCATGTTGTCGACGTTGTCGTCCTCGCTGATGTCGTCCCGCGACAGATTGTGCCGCAGCATCAGGTTTTGCATCATCCGCAGGGCGTTGCGTTTTTCACCCTCGGTGCTGCCCGAGTTACTCGCCGTGCTGTCGAGCGCACGCAGGCGTTGCATCACCTTGTCGAATTCCTTTTGAGTTGTCGTTTCCTCTTCGCTGCGACGGAATTGACGCGACACGACCGGCGACTCGGTTTCGTTCTCAATTGTCGGTCGTTTCCAATAGCCTAGCACCTGGAAATTATCGTCGCTCGGGTTCCAGGTGTCGTAGATGGTCGAGTCGACGACGCAGCAGAAATGCCCACTTCGATAACTGTTGCGTTCTTGGAGGCTCACGATCAGGGCGCCTTGGGGGAGGCGATCGGGTTCAAAATCAGCGAGTTTTGCGTCCACGTACAACCAACCGAGCGACTCGAGGTAATCGCCCGCGACCGAGTTAAAAACGCCGTTGCGGGGCGTCATTTGCGAAAGTTCACCGAGGTTGTCGTAGATGTCTCGGTAGCTCGATCCGGTCCCGATCGCGATCGCGCGGGTCACGCAGTCCCCTGCGGTGCCGACGTAACCGCTCGCCGCCCGTCCGCCGTCGTCCCAAATGAATTCCATGTTTTGGTTTCCGTAAATCCTAAGCCGTGATCGAAACTACGGCGAGATCCTACGGCCCTGACTCGTTTTGTTCAAGGTTTTGAGTGAGCGTTTTGCCAATGGCATTGAGATTTCACGCCGGCACGTCCCGCAAACGCTCAGGATCGGCACCACTAGCCCGACCGTATCGGCAACGGCTATTCTTCCGCTGCGTTTCTCACCCTTTCCACCGATTGCATTCCCTCATTGTCATGTCGAATCCCGAGCCGTCGTTACGTCTAGCCGTGGGGGGAGACCACGCCGGTTTCTCGCTCAAAGAAATGGTCATCGAGCGGTTCGGCGATCTCGTCACCGACCTGATTGATTGCGGCACGCATGACGAGAGCCCCTGCGATTACCCCGATTTCGCCGTCGAGGTAGCCGAAAAGATCAACGGTGGCCAGGCCGACCGCGGGCTGCTGATTTGTGGCAGCGGCGTCGGCGTCAGTGTCGCGGCGAACAAAATCACGGGCATCCGAGCCGCGATTTGCCACGACACTTACTCGGCACACCAAGGCGTCGAGCACGACGACATGAACATTCTGTGCATCGGCGGCAGGATCATCGGCAGCGAACTGGCCTTCGAGATCATTCGTTCGTTCTTAGCCGCCCGCTACACGCCGCAGAAACGCCATGCCCGGCGATTGCAAAAAATCCTCGCCCTCGAAGAGGATTGATCACGCCCGACGCCGCGATCGCACGACGACTCGAATTTTGCACGCTAACGCATAAAAAGATTTTTTCATTCGATTCCCTGAAAACTGAGCCCGACCCTCATGACCCAAATCCTCTCCGCCCGCGCCGGTGAAATCACCCCCGAAATGGAATTCGTTGCGCAACGTGAGTCGCTCGCTGCGGAGTTAATCCGTGACGAAGTCGCTGCGGGACGCATGGTCATTCCTGCCAACAAAGTCCACGCCGCCGGCGCCCTCGAACCGATGTGCATCGGCATCGCCGCGAAGTGCAAAATCAACGCCAACATCGGCAACAGTGCCGTCACCAGCAACGTCGGTGAGGAACTCGAAAAACTCCACACCGCCGTCCACTTCGGCGCCGACACGGTGATGGATTTGTCGACCGGCAAGGACATCGACAACATCCGCCGCCAAATCATCGAGAAGAGCCCCGTGCCGATCGGCACGGTGCCGATCTATCAAATGCTCGAAGAACTCGGCGGCAACATCGAGGACATGACGGCCCAGCATTTCCTCGACATGGTCGAGCATCAAGCCAAACAGGGCGTCGACTACATGACGATCCACGTCGGCGTCAAACTCGAGCACCTGCACTTGACCGTCAACCGCGTCACCGGCATCGTCAGCCGCGGTGGATCGTTGATCGCCAAATGGATGATGGTCCACAACAAACAGAACCCGTTGCTCGAAGCGTTCGATGACCTGTGCGATATCATGCGTGAGTACGACGTCACGTGGTCACTCGGCGACGGACTGCGTCCCGGCAGTATCGCCGACGCGTCCGACGCCGCCCAGTTCGCCGAACTCGACGTGCTCGGCGACTGCACTCGCCGCGGTTGGGAAAAAGGCACGCAGGTCATGGTCGAAGGTCCGGGCCACATCCCGCTCGACCAAATCCAAATGAACATCGAACGTCAAATCGAAATTTGTGACGGCGCCCCGTTCTACGTCCTCGGCCCACTCGTGACGGACATCGCGCCGGGATACGATCACATCACGAGCTGCATCGGGGCCGCCAACGCGGGTATGCACGGCGCTGCCATGTTGTGCTATGTCACCCCGAAAGAGCACCTCGGATTGCCCAACGAAGAAGACGTCAAGCAAGGCGTGATCGCGTACAAGATTGCGGCCCACGCCGCCGACGTTGCGAGAAAACGCGTCGGTGCGCAAGACCGCGACGACGCCCTTTCTCGTGCCCGTTTCGCGTTCGATTGGAAAGAACAATTCCGCCTTTCGCTCGACCCGGAAACGGCCCAGCGATACCACGACGAAACTTTGCCGCAGGACACGTTCAAGAGTGCGCATTTCTGTAGCATGTGTGGACCGAAGTACTGCTCGATGAAGATCACCGAAGAGATTCGCGAGATGGCCAAGGCGAAACAGCTCGTCGAACTCCCCACGAGCTGAACTTTCGCAGGCGAGCGATTGATTGGAGGACAATTGTCTCAAGGGTCCCCCGAGGCGGCAGGTCGCGGCTCCAACCGTGAAATCGAGTTCGTTCGGCTGTCAAGGAACCCGTCCCAAAACAAGCTCCGCTTTTTTCGGGCAACCGCGTGCCATCGGGCCATGATTGTTACGCTGCCCGCGCGAGGCGAGGCCCGCTCGGTTCGAAACATCTGCTATCGCAAATCGGGAAGTGATTCCGAGACGGTTCCTACTCAAGTTCCGCCGAATCCAGCACGATCGTGACCGGCCCGTCGTTGATCAGCGAGACGGCCATGTCGGCGGCGAAAATTCCGCGAGCGACCGGGATTCCAAGACCTGCGAGATGATCCGCAAACCGCTCGTAAAGGTGCTTGGCGGTGGCCGACGGGGCGGCGTCCGAGAACGAGGGACGACGCCCTTTGCGACAATTCGCTAATAAAGTGAACTGGCTAATCGCGAGCACGCCGCCGCCGGTATCGAGAACGCTGCGATTCATTTTGCCCGCCTGGTCGGAAAAAATACGCAGGTTCGCGGTCTTGTCGGCCAGCAAACGCACCGTGGCCTCGTTGTCGCGGTGAGCGATTCCGATCAACGCGACCAATCCGTGAGGAATCTCACCGACGATTTCGCCTTTAACACGAACGTCGGCGCGTAAACTGCGTTGCAGGATAACTTTCACGGGGAAGTCTCGCTAAGATGAGAGTCGAGAAATGAATACTGTTTGTTATCTGTCACGTTTCGTCTGAATCGTATGCCGTATCTGTTCACTTGCCCACACTGCCACACGCGTACCGAGGTCGAGGACGAGTTCACCGGCCAATCCGGGGAATGCGTGGTGTGTGGCTGCGAGATCGAGTTACCGAATTTCGCCCCGGGTGCTTCCTCGCGGACGCCGGCGGGGAACGCTGCCGGACGGATTCCTGGCAAGAAGAAACGCTCGGTGGCTTGGGTCGCCGCCGCGGTCGTGATCCTGATGTTGATCGGTGCCTCGATCATCGCCATCGCCCGCATCGGCGGATCGACGGCCGCGAAATTGCGTCAAGGCCGGGCTCGGATCGCCAGCATCAACAACCTCGAGAAGATCGCGCAGGCCCTCAACGCCTATGCCGAAGACCACGGTGCCTATCCCGCTCCGGCGCTGCTCAGCAAATCGGGCAGACCGCTCTTGTCGTGGCGAGTGCTGTTGCTGCCCTATCTCGGTGAAGAGGAGTTGTACGATCGGTTCGACCTAAACGCGGCATGGGATGCCGGGCAAAATCAATCGATCACCTACGACGAGATGCCCTCGGTGTACCGTCACCCCGATTCCCAAGGCTGGTCCACCGAGACGGCATACCACCTCGTTATCGGGGCCGGGACGTTGTTCCCACGCACCGGTCCGCTCAGCCCGAAACAGGTGATCGACGGTTCGACCAAAACGATCCTCGTCGTCGAAGCACGCGCGTCGAGCATCTGGACCGAACCCATGGACGTGGACCTCGCCTCCACCGGTGGCACGATCAACGGGAGTAACGGCAAGGACTTCGGCGGCCTCACCGAGGGCGGCATGTGCTTGGTCACCGTTGACGGACGAGGCCACTTTCTACCCGACACCACCGCCGCAATGACCGTCAACGCACTCGCCACCCCGCAAGGCGGAGAACCGCTGCCCGACGACGTGTTGGATTGACAAAAGTACGTCAGCCTTTCCAGGCTGACATGGCTAAACACGAACTCAGCCTAGAACAGCGAACGTAATTTCGACAATTCCTCAGCATCCCCGACCAACCCGAGAAATCGAAACAAGTGCGAGTCACTAAGAAACCGAGCGAGTTTTCTGATTCGTCAATCGGTATTTTTCTTGCCTCGGTTGGACAAGAAGGCGGCGTATTCTTGGAGATCCACCATGCCGCCTCGCGGTCGTCCCCCAAAGCCGCCAAGCTGACCTTGAAAGTGCCGGATACCTTTTCCACGTCGTGGAGTTCTGCTGAAATATTTCTTGCGATGTGCTTAGCCAAGGTCGTCAGTGAACTGAAAACGAATCGACTAATGTTTACATCCAATCACCAGTGGGAGCGAGATGGAATCGAGACCGATCGGTGTCCTCTTCGGGTTCGCTTTTCTCACGTCGGCTGCCTACGTGCTCACCACCGCGATCGGCATCGGATTGTTCCTCGCTCGCGTCGGTTTGGAATCGCTGCCGCTCGTCCTGCTCGCCTCGGCGATCGCGGTCGTCGTTGTTTCCGGCGTGACCTATGGATTGGTCAACCGCATCCCCCCGCGACGCTGTGTATTTGCGGTCTGGGGTGGACTCGCTCTCGCCTCCGCAGCGTTGTCCGGGGCGGTTCTGAACGCGGAGGACTCGGCGATCGTGCTCGGTCTGGTCTATGTTCTCGCAGAAGTCCGCGGATGTTTGAACACAGTCTACCTGACGACTCTGATGACCGACACGTTCCGGCAGACCGAGTCCAAACGTCCCTACACGCTCGTTGTCGCGGGTGCTCCGGTGGCTGGGATCATGGTCGGTCTCGTGTTGACCTACGGCGGTATACCGATCGGCAACGTTCGATTGCTGCAACTCGTCACCCTACTCGACCTCGCCGTACTGGGGCTTGCGTTCTTTCTGCCCCATCGAGTCGCCCTGAAAGACGAATCGCAGCGAATCGAAACGCCCGCCGTGCCGTCATTCTCGTTGCCAACTTTCTCACGGTTTCGGACTCACGTCACGGTGATGGTGATCATCAAAGCGGCGGTCCTGACGTTGATCGGTTTCCAGTGGAAAGTCAGCGTGTCGCAGTACTGGAACGCAGACGAATCCGCCATGATTGTGTACTTCGCGATCTTCTACGCGATCAGCGATGGATTGATCTTGATCACCCAAGTCTTCGTGGCCGGGCGGTTGCTCGATCGATTCGGAATCGGTGTCGCCCTCTGCGGGTATCCATGTCTGTTAGCAATCGTCGGATGCGCCGCGATGTTCCCACGCAGCCCGCTGGCAATGATGGCGATGTTGACCGTTGCCCGTGGAATGGATGTCGTACGTCGCTCGTTCCATGACCCGGCACTGGCGTCCGCGTTCACAATCATGAGCAAACAGGTTCGCCGCCAATCGATCGTGATCATCACCGGGATCGCCAAACCGGTCTCCGAAGTCATCACCGCCCTGCTGCTGTTCACTTTCATGATGCCCTGGAGTGGCTTCCAAATCACGGCACTCTGGTGGGTACTGATTCTGCCTTGGTTGCTCGCCGCTTTCGCCGCGAATCGAATTCACCGCAGCGTCAGGACCAATCAAGCACTGGAAACAAACATCGTTGGATGACATTCGATTAGGCGGACGAGGTGATTGATGCCGGCGAGGACAGTCACCATGCGTCGACCGACCGATCGATTCGGTCATGCCGGTTGTAGTGGCAAACAGGACACCGGCATACCGCTGCAACGATGATGGCCGATAGGACCGTTGGATACCACCATCTGATACCAGTCGCCCTAATCGTTCATGCTCAATCAAAAACCCGAATCGATTCGTCGTTTTCCCATCAACCACGGGCTTTCTCGTGGTCGATTGCCCCGTTGTCGATTGCCTCGTTGTCGATTGCCTCGGGGACAAACGACGCTCTCTCTCGTGGGGCTGCTGACGGTCATGGCGTCCGTGTCTGGGTTAGGGTTTCTCGCGATGGTCGGGGAACGGCCTGGACGCACCCCCATTTTGACGTTGTCGCTCTCCTATCCCATCGAACGATGGCCCGCGAATGACTGGGTCGATGAGAATTCGGACCGAGTCAGGGCGCTCGATGGGCCCACGTTCCATGTGCGAAAAGTGGTCCTTCCAACCGATTCGGCGACAAGTACCCCTTCGGCGAGTCCGGCAGGAACCGCTTCGTTGGGAAATCTCCAACCGGCCAACCCGCTGGCATCTCTCGAGACTTCGATCGCTGAGATCGATCCGGCAATGCCGACGCAACGGGCGCTGTTGGTTTACCTGAACGCTCACATGGCGATCAACGACGAGAACGCACTCTGCTTGATCGGCCCGGAATCGGATCCTCAACAGAGCCAGACATGGCACAACATGGAAGTGTTTGTGCAACGTTACTTCGAAGGCGGCATCGTGGCGTCGGGACGTCCCATCGTGTTTTTGCTCGACACGAATCGCTTGCGGCAGTGGTTGCCAGCCGGTCTATTGCACAACGACATCGCGATACGTCTGAAGGAAGTGGCCGAGCAGCACACCAACACCAACACATCGCGGCGAATGGGATGGTTGCTCGTTGACAACCATCACGCTGGCATCGAGAGCGAGTCCAGAACACCGAGTCCATTAAGCCGGTTTCTCTGTGAGGCGCTCACCGGTCAACGGCACGGCCAAACGCCATCGCAACGCACCCCGAGGTCGCCCTTTGCGAGCGAGAGTTGGGTCGATTCGAACGACTTGCGAAACGCAGTTCAAACCCGTTTCAATCAGTGGACACGAGAGCAAGGTGGTGAGACGCCACCGCAAGTTTGCTGGATCGAAACCGGCGGGCCTCAACCGCTGCCATTGGCACCGATCGACACGAGCACAAGATCAGTCAGGAAGAGACTGAGCGACGTCGCGCCGCAAATTCCTCGCGTCGAGACTCATGCAAAATTAACGAACCAGAGCCAACGGGCCTGGTCCGAATCACTGCCGATGCCGAGACAACTCAAAAAAGATCTCGACTCGTTTCAGGGAACTCCGATCGCACATCGCCGAGCGTTGCAGTGGATTCATTTGCACGCCGATGCCGAGCGTCTGCAATCGATTCGGTTCGGCGGACAGCATTTGATCGCGCAACTGCCAACACGACATCAATGTTGGCACGACGACCTTCGTCGATTGCAAGGGATTGCGAGGCAAGACGAGGCATCCATCGACCTCAGCGAGGATGCCGATTCGCTGCATCGAGCCCTCGAAACCATCACAATGCGAGCGATTGAGCACGCCGAAGCATGGGATGCCGTGGCAGGGAAACCGACCCGGGCAACACTCGCGGACTGCGTGGCAACTTCCGGCGTTCATGATCTCGAGCCGTGCCCGTTGATGGTGGCACTTCTACGAGACCCGAAATGCGATTTTTGGAAATCGCCACCCTTGGTACCGCGGTTCGCCGCGGCGCAGGCGACGGCCCTGCGAACCGTTGCCTCGATCCCCGTTGAAACGTTTTCATCGGTTCGGCAGTGGATCGACGAGATCGATCGCGCTCGCCGTCATGCTGCTGACATGGCGCTGTTGACCCCCGAAGCGAGCGAATCCAACCTCGAAAACGCACTGGAGGAATTCGAATCATGCGTCGAAGACCGCAGTCGACGCATCACGCTTTGGTCGGCGGGCTGGCAAACGGCACACCGTGCCAACGTCGAGTTGCCGTTCTTCTGGACGTTCGTTTTGAATTGTCGCGAACCGTGGGCACAGACCACGGCGGTGAAAAATTTCCTCCGAGATTGGAGGGCGATCCGTGAATCGTTGGAACACGCACCGACGAGGGATTCTTTGGTTGACGCAGCGTTTCAAAAACAATTTCAACACAGCCGTCAACGAGTCGACTCTTTTCTCGATCAGGTCGAAACCACATGGCGTCAGCAGCGTCTGACCTCGTCGACCGACTTTCCGGTCACCTTCGCTTCCGGGCACCGTGACCCCGTCGAGTTCGATCTGTTGAATCAGACCTTCGCCGAAATTGGATTCCAGATTGCCCCTTCACCTTGGGCAGCGTCGCGGGTGCGTCAGCAATTGCGGATCGATGCCACCACCCTACCGGATTGGAACCGCGACGGTTTTCCACAGTGGGACAGCACCCTCAGTATGCAATCCGATGAGTTTGCGGAACGTCGCATGAGTGAATTTCGAGACCATCACCGGCGGCATCGTTTGTACGCTGAAATCCGACGCGTGATCGAAGATTTCTGGCGTGGCTCCGTGGACGAACCCCGAGCGTTGTTTGATCGCTTGGCTTCATCAATGTTGGCATCGCTCGCAGAATCATCGCTCGCAGAATCATCGCTCGCAGAATCATCGCTCGCAGAATCAATGTCGCCGGAACACGCAATCGATTCTCGCCAAGGAGAGTTTCAAGAGCGGCTGCAAAGGTGTCGCAAGTTTCTTGCCGAAGGAGCGGTTCGACCCGCCGCCCACATGAACGGAATTCAGCTCGCCGGTCTTGCCGTCGAAGCGGACGTGTACGTGGAGTCGTCCGAAGCATCGCCCTCCGATGTGGTAGGCACCGCCATGATCCGAGTGTCTCAACCCGGTGGTTCCCCGAGTAGCGATTTGCTCGGCGTCAGCAAAGTCAACTGGAATCCGCTTCCCACTCGCGAGCATTTCGTACGCATTCCCGTCCGGAGTGAACCATCGTTAGCGAACTCGCCCCAAACAGTCACTCTGTCGTTTCGTGGCCATGAATTTGTCGGCCCCGTTACCGGTGCGGCTCACGCACGATGGGTTCGTCGTGAACCCGTGACGACATCCGAGGTTGCCAAGGTCAGTCTCAGCCCCGTGTTGATCCGCCGGCGGGCGGTCGTTTTTGTCGTCGATGCGTCGGCGTCCATGAACGAACCTGCGCCGATCGAACAGACACGGCGGGGCGACGAGACCGCGAGCAAGTTGGACGCATCCAGGGCAGCGGTCCTGGCAGCGACCGATCGACTCTGGCAGCAGGATTGTGATCTCGGAATGGTGATCTATGGTCACCGGGTCGCCATCGATGCTCAACAGGGCCGCACCCTCATTCAAAAACGCTATGCCAAGCGTTTCCCGTTCTCGTTCGCACTGCCCGCCTACCGCGATGTCGAACTGGCACTGCCTGTCGGTCGATTCGGCACCGAGCAATACGCCGACATGGAAGACCGGCTAACCAATCTGGTGCCCTGGGGACAATCCCCGCTGCACCTCGCCATCAATGCCGCAGTGGATGACCTCATTCAATCCGGCCCGCATCAATCACGCGACATTGTCGTGATCACCGATGGACGCAACTATCAATTCAATCCGACACCCGATGCCGTTTTATCAATGGAATCGATCATTGAACGGGCTCGCGCTCAAGCGATTCGCGTTCACGTGGTCGGGTTCGCTGGTGAAACGAATCAGGCGAGCGTTAACCCCTCGTCCTCGAACCATGATCTTGTGCCGGTGACCCAGGGCACCGGCGGATGGCAGGCCGCAGGCGTGCATGACTTTGTCAACGCTCTGCTACGCGACGCAAACTTCAACCCTACTCAACTCGAACTCGTCCGGCAGAATGCGTCGGGCGAATCGATCGGTGATCCACACACGATCCAAGGCGGCCAGACGATCGCGATCGAGACCGACGGGAAAACCAACGATCGTTGGCAGCTTTCTCAGCACGGGAAAACTCGAACGATTCAAATTTCCGCAGGCGATCACTTGCGACTTGGCCTCGATCCCGAAAACTCTCCTGGCAACGATGCGTTACCGGTACACCGACAAACCGAATCAACCTCACCGATGATCTGGTTAGGTCTGCAACGCCCCGAAGAAACGTTGTCGCAGCGGCTGGGGATTTATCGCCCACGTTTCAAAAACCAGACCGCCACGTTTGGATTTGCACTACAACCGATAACGCAATTGACAGCCGCACGCCCGGAGCGGGTGTGGGTCGAAACAACCACAGTAGCTCGCAAAACCATGACCACTTTCCCAACGGCACCTCCGATAACGTACGCCTCGTCGCTCGTTCGTTGGCGGCCCGGTCACGGGATACCGGTTGCGGAGTTCACCTGCGACGATTGGTCATCCAACGCAGACGGTTACACGATACAGGTTTGGACCGGAACAGTCGCCGACGCCGAGTCCAACGCGTTACCGCTACCCGTGAGCGGGCCCGGTTCGTGGACCGCAGGCAATTTTCCGGGACACCGTTTTCAGATGCAGCGTCAGAATGAAAAGATCACGCTGACGATTCACTATCCTGATTCTGGTTCCGGCAACAAACGCAATTCGATGTGGATCGTCGATCCGGATTCCTCATGCGACCTTCGACTCACCGCTGAGTGGTACGACCCCGATGGTCGTCTCAGCGTCCACGAATTCGTCAGAATCCCGACACCGGGAACCAGCGTGAAAGCCAATTCAGCGCTCACGTTGACACCCGCTTCGCGATCCATCTCACTGAAAAAGAATCCGTCGCCGGATATTGTGAATTTGATTTCGATCGCGAAATTCAAACGCAACGCAGCGACCATCGCTGCTGCCCATCATGGCATCGTCACTCCCCACTCGTTAAGTGTGGGGGCCGCGACATCCCGTGTATCGCAGCGAACGCCTACCATATCGAACCGTGGCCCAAAATAGGTCTCCGTTGATCCGTTCTTCCATTGACGTCGAGTCCCCACAACGGTGGATGAGTTTCCTGCAAATGAGCCGTCCGGCTGAGCCAAATCGGCGTCGACTCCGTCACACGTCGATAACATCTCCGGGCGCTTGCACGGGCCGATAATGGGCTCGCAATGGACGGGCGATTTATCATCTAATCGCCGACGATTTTTGGCTCACCGGCGAGCCGAGGGGCCGCAATGGCAACTCCGTTGCGGTTGTCACTGCGGAGCACGATTGGCGATCTCTCATCAAGCAGGAAAAGTTCTGCCGTCGATTTTTTTGAAAAACATTTTTTTTAAGGTGGTTCGTGAACACCGAGCGTGCGGGCTATCATGCGTCCTGTCATTTGCCGGTCACAGGATCGGGCTCGCCGCGTTTGGGAATCGAAGGACGATCTTGAGATGAAATTGAAATGCCCCTCGTGCTCGAAGTTACTGCAAATCCCCGACTCGGCGGCGGGCAAAGTCGTCAAATGTCCGTGTGGAAAACAACTGCGAGTGCCTGGGGGGACGCCCGCGACCGGCCCGGCAGCGACACGGCAACCGCCCGCGAAACCAGCCGGCCAACCGTCGGCTCGACCGACCGCACGTCCTGCTCCTCAACCGAGTGCTCCGGCGCCGAACCCACAATCTGGTTTCGGGGCAATGGGTTTGGACAACGACATGTTCGATGAGCTGACGGAATCCGACCTGGGACCCGTCGCAGTTGCGCCGAGGCCCGGGACGATGCCAGCGGCGCGAGCGGGCGCGAGTCCCAATCCGTATGCTTCGGCAGGGATGGGAAATTCCTCGCAACCGACGCAACCGCAGAACTTCGGACCGCCCGCGTCGCAGAACCAGCGTCTTCTCAACTACTTCATTGATGCCTTCTTCTTTTCCATTATTTACCTCGGGACACTCGTGTTTCTCGGAATCATCATTGGACTCACGATAGACCCCGAAGCGACACCCGAATCCCAATTCAGTATCCTGATGCTCGCCAACGCAACTGCGTGGAGTACAGTACCGCTCTATTTCATTTTCCTGGAGGGGATCTTCGGCGTCACGATTGCGAAACTCATGACCGGAACCAAAGTGGTCAGTGACGACGGTGGCAAACCGGGATTCGGTAAAATTCTGGGGCGTACGCTGGTCCGTTTGATCCCCTTGGAGCCTCTGTCGTTTCTATTTGGCGACAACACGACCGGTTGGCATGACACATTGTCAGGGACCCGTGTGATCAGGACTCGTTAAGCGATACTTGGTTCGTGCTTCAGATTTTGCTGAGCAATCGCTCGAGCGATGCGCTGCCAATCTCCACACCGGAGATTGAATAGCCCGCCGAGCGAACCGTCATTCACTCCTGCCTCGAAGATCGCATTGGCCATCTCTTCGGTGGGGTTCTCGTGAGCGTCAATCACGATGTGAATGTGGTCGGTTTCCGTTTGGTTTCCCAGAATGGCTCGTAGTACTCATCGATCGAGCGGATGTATTGTTCCAATCGCTGTTGCTGGGGCCGGGTCGCTTTGTAGATTTTGGGCTCCGTCCAAACCCAGACGTTCAGCATCACGAGAGTGATTAAGAGTGACGTGGCCAACAATCTGCCAGAGGAGACTCTGAAATTCGGTTGCCACAAACAACTGACCAGCGACAAAATCACGCACAGCATTCCCGCGTAGCGTGCTCCCTCGTTACCGAGCCACTGGGCCAGCGATCGTCCCACCCACACCGATCCCGGAATCCAGTTGTCCAGTGCTGCTGAATTCTGCTGCATGAGCTGCCCGAGCAAACTGGGTTGACCAGCATGAACACGAATGGGCAAACCGATCCACTGCCAACCGAGCTGCCAATGAAAAACCGCTTGCAGCCCGACGGCGACAACCGCACTCAAAATCATCAAACTGCGAATCGAAAATTGCCACCGATACTGCATCCGCACCGCGACTCCACTTAAAACGGCGAGCACGGTTAAAAACGAGAGCACGGTGAAGACCCAGTGTTGAGTCGTTTCCGAAACCGCCTTCGCCGGGCCAACGCCCCAGAAGAAATAGCTGATGCTCAGCGCGGCCACGGCCAACAACAACGCGATCCAACTCATTCGCAAATCATGTAATTGCAAACCGGTGCGTTGCTGGCGCATCAATCCAGACGTCGCCGCCAACCACAACACGCACCACAACAAACTGCAAACGACGCCCACACCGAACAAGGAGAGCGAGATCGCACTGGCGGCGGGATAGAGCGGTGAGACGGAACTCGATTCCGCCGCCTTCCACTTCGTCGCCGCCGCGACGAAATCGGTGAGCGACTGTGTCGCCACTTCGATTTCTTGCTTCGTCTCGGCGGACACTTCGCCGGTCTCCATTTCGAGTCGTTCGCGAACCTGCCAAACGGTTTGTTTCATCTGAGCGGTCAGGTTGTCGTACCGTATCGTGGGATCGGACCGGTTCGCCGCGAGATCAACGACGGCGATTGCCAGATCGATCAACTCAACGCGAGTGATCTCATCGGGCAACTCGCCGGTGACAGCGGACATGTGCAATAGATGCCGGGCACTTCGCGTTGCCGCCATGGCCCCGCGTTGCCCGAGCATGTGATGCCGGATCGACTCCAACGTCGTCGCCGTTGGATGATTGGATAACTCGTGCAACCGCACCAGTCCGGGCATAGCGGGTTCACCGAGAGTGAGATGCGACGCGTCTCCGATTCGCTTCGCCAATTCGATGCATCGTCGCCACGCTTCGAGATCGCCCACCACCATATCGCCTGCTTCGAATTGATAAGAATCTGAATCGATTTGTGTCAATTCAATCATGTCATAGAGAGCGTTCTCCGGATCATACCGACGGGCTTGGGCGAGCGTGTCCTTCCACTCCGGTTCTCGCGCTTGATCGTATTGACTCGAAAGTGACGTTGGCCACAGGAGCGCGGCCCGGATTCGCCACCAGCGAACGTCGTCGGGCTCCAGTTCGGTGGCACGACGTGCGCAGGGTGCCAATTGACGAGCACCCTCGACGTCGTACGATGCCCGTGAGTTCTTCATTAAGTCTTGGATGTTCGAATTGGTAGTCCAGGTATTGGTTGCTCCTTTGGCCAGCGTCTCGGACATCAACTGGGACAGGTAGACCAGAGAAGGTTGATCGAGGATCACGGCGGCAGCGGCATGCAGTTCCGCATCGTCGGGATGCTGCTGCAAAATCCGCTCCAACTCGCCCGACCAAAACTCCAACTGCTGTTGGGGAAGCGCCTCGGCGGGCGTGCGCCGATCCAGAACCAGTCCCAACGTGGCAGTGTCGAGCGAATGCAGTGACGTTGCGAACTCCTCCGACCCCGACCGAGCGAACCACCCCATCCGCCCGAAGCCGGCGATGGCGAGAGCGAGCAGGGTTGCGAGTGCGATGAACGTGTAGCGTGGAGGATTGTTTTTATTCATGATGTGTCTGCTTGGTAATGGATTGCCACCTAGGTTAGCCGTTTGGGCGCTAGCCCCGGTTTCCACACCGGCAACCGGGGCTAACGCCCATCGGCTAATCGTTGCTGGCGTGAAAACGGTTCATCCGACGGAAGCGTGCGCCGACCCCAGGATTGAGGTTTTTCAAGGCATGTCTCCCGTGTCCACTGATTTGATGAAAAATCGTCCTCGGTGAACCGAAATCCGCCGAAATCCCTACTCAGGCACCAATCTCGTTGGACACGGGAGTCATGCCTGGAAAACCTCCGGCGCACGCTGCCGCCGGATGAACCGTAAAAACGATGAAATCGACGCGTTAGTTTTGAAGCTGCGTTTTTAGCCACGGTAGTGGCGACAGCGATTAGTCTGGGGCGTGAGCCCCAGGAAACGGCTTTATTCCCACGGTTGTCGCCGTGGGCTAATCGCTGCCGTGCCCACCAGCACTCTTGAAAAGGGCAACTTCAAAACGCGTAAGCGAGGGACGCCACCGGTTACCTCGCTGACGCGTCGGGTTACCAAATCAACAGGCCACTCGCGTCAAAACGGCTCATCGGTTTTGGCAACGGATCAAAGGGTGGTTTGATCGAGTCTCGCTCGTACTTTCAATTGCAGTTCTTCGGGTGTGCCGTTGTTTTCAATGACCCAATCGCTGCGGCGTCGTTTTTCGTCCCATGGTAATTGACGGGATTGGCGGCGGGCGAGTTCCTCCGCGTCCCAACCTCGGACGGCGAGCAAAATGGCATGACGGTGCAGCGAAACGCTGACACACCAAACCTCGTCGCATTCGGTTTCCCAATGGCTCTCTAACAACAGCGGGACGTCCAGAATGACGAACGGGTCGTTGTCGGCTTTTGATTGAACGAGGGCGGTGTGGATCACCGCTCGGGTGCGGGGGTGGATGATCGATTCGAGTTGTTTCAATCTCGCATGAGACTCGTCGTCGTCACCGAAGACGAGATCGGCGATGCGTTGACGAGACGGAGACGACCCGTCGGGACCAAGGATCGATTGACCGAAAACATCGACGAGTTCGGCGATCACCTCCGGTGCATCGAGTTGCTGTTTGGCAATTTTATCGGCGTCGAGCCACACACCGCCGAGCGATTGGAGGTATTTCGCGATCGTCGATTTGCCGCTGCACGGCGGGCCGATGATGCCGATCACGCGAGTCGTTGAGGGCGGTTTCATGACAACAGTTTCTCACACCGGGTCGGTGATACTTTCACAGCGGTGCCGAGCGGTTGAGCGAATTGGCTGACCCGCAACTCTTCGATCAACCAACGGAATTCAGAATCGGCGTTCTCTGACGCGTCCCGTTGATCCTCGTGTTTCCCCGCGAGCCAACGTTGCCAGAGAGAGCCGATCAGTTGCTGTGACTCGGCATCACGCCGCTCGGCACCGGATCGGGCTTTGTCGAGTCGGTAGGCGATCGCGCTGAGATAGCGTGGGAAATGCTGGAGATGCTGCCAAGGTGTCCACGAGATGAACCCGTCGGCGAACAACCATTTCAATTGATGATCGATGTCGGCGAGCGTGTCTGCGAACTTACCGCGCGGCGTTTCTTCGAATGCGTAACGCATCGCGTGGTAGGCGACGGCCATTTTCGACAACCAAGTGGCGACGTCTTGGGTCGCCTCCCCGATTTTCGCGGGGGCTTCGCTAAGGCGTGCGGCGAACTCAGCGGGCGTGCGAATGATCGGTCGCTTCTCCACAACGGCGAGTCGGGCGAGCAGATCGGCGAGTGCGGGTTCGAGCACCGACGCGGAGAGAATCGGGCCGAGTTTGACTTTCGCATCGGCCAGTGCGGGAAGATGACGGACTTGCGCCCGTAGGTCTTTTTTACACGCGATCGCGAACAAACGAGTCAGCCCCAACCGGTTGCTCGCGTCGGCTGCGGATTCTTCGGGGAACAAACTTGTGGAGACAAAATCGCCCTGATCGACGAGGCCGGGATACTGTGCGACGTGAACGCCACCGCGGGTGCGAACGACTTCGCGAGGCAGATGATCGATCTCCCACGCCGTCATTTTCTCGCGTGACCAGTCCTCCGATTCCGTGCTCGTTTCGACGCCGGGGCCGGTTCCGCTCGACGTGGTGCCGAGTTGCCGTTTGATCGAGTCGACGCTGCGGTCCGTCGCGAGCACCTTGCCTTCGTCATCGACGACGCGAACGAAGAAACGGAGGTGCGGTTCGAGTTTCTCGTTTTGAAAATCGTCCGGTCCGATGCGGGTTTCGGCGTGCCGGGTGAGCGACTCGCAAAGCGTGGGCAAGAACGCGGCTTGAGCTCGTCGCTCGGCGATTTCTTGGGTCACGATTCGCGAAACGTCGGCGGCCGGGACGAGCAATCGACGCAGCCGTTTGGGCAGCGATTTGATCATCGCGGTGACTTTAGTTTCGAGTTGGCCGGGGACCAACCATTCCAACGCGCCGTCACTGACCTGGGGTAGCGCCGCCGGATGGATGGTGAGGTGAATACCGTCCTCTTGCGTGCCGGGTCGGAAGTGATATTGCAGCGGCAAACGGGTCGCGCCGGAGGCGAGTTCGTTCGGGAAGTCGTCTTGCTCGATTCGCGATGCGGAGGTTTCGAGCAAGTCTTCTGGACGTAGGTAGGGCGTTTCGTGCTCTTCCTCCGGTGCAGTCGATGGTTCTCGATCTTCGCAGGATGAGGCGGCATCGACCTCAGCGGCGAGGTCCGGTGGGTCGGCCAACCAGGCGGCCAGATCGACATCGTCGCGCAGTCGCGATAGCCAAGACGGCGCTGAACATTCTCGATCGAATTTTTCGAGCCGGGCTCGGTCGCAGACCCAATCGGGCAGGCACGATTGATAGAACGCTTGCAACGCGTAGTCGTCGACGACGAGGTCACGCCGGCGAGTTTTCGCGGCGAGTTTTTCGATCGCTTCGAGCAGGTTTCGGTTGTGGCGGATGAATTTGGCTGTTGTCGGCAACTCGCCCTCGACCAATCCGTTACGGATCAATAGGTTGCGTGATTCGATCGGGTCGATCGGTGCCAGCGGGACTCGTCTGCGGACGACGATCGGAAGTCCGAACAGCGATCGCCGTTGATAACAGAACGCACCGGATGCCTTGCGACTCCAATGCGGTTCGCTGTAGGAGGATTTAAGGACGTGGTCGCCGGTCGCTTCGATCCATGCGGGTTGGATTTTGGCGACGTTGCGAGCGTACTGCCTCGTCGTTTCGACCAATTCGGCGGCGACGATCCATTTCGGTTTCGCTTCGAACACGCCGCTGCCGGGCCATAGAAATAACTTGATTCCGCCGGCACCGGTGTACTCGTTTTTTTCGCCGGCCATGGCGACACCGGACAACAGACCGGTCAGCAAAGCCTGGTGGATCGAGGCGTAACGATTGGCGTCGACGATCGGAAACGCAGCGTCGGTGGAGTCCGTCGCATTGTCGCCCTCGGGATTCTCGTTGTACCGGATGGGACCGATGTGCAATCGGGCGCCGCGTCGTCTCGGTTTTGGTTTTGCGTTTTGTCGGCCTTTTTCATTCCGTGATTTGTCTTGGGTGGAGCGAGTGTCCTGGGTGGTAGGCAAATCGGAATCGCCCAAATTGCTCGCGGCCATTTCTTTGAGTTGACGATAGACGTCTGACCATTCTCTCATGCGATTGGGCGAGAGGAAGTTTTGTCGTAGGACGCGGGTCATTTTCCCACGTCCGTACTTGGCACTCATTTCTTCGTAGAACCGCCAAATCCGCAACAGATTCAGGAAATCGCTTTCCGGGTCGGCGAACTTCGCGTGGGCTTGGTCGGCGGCGGCCCGTTTGTCCGGCGGTCGGTCGCGGGGGTCGGGAATCTCCATCGCTGCGGCGATCGGGAGGACCTCGGGCAGCACGCCGTGTTCGTGGGCACCGATCAGGATGCGTCCGACTCGCGGGTCGACGGGCATGCGCCCGAGTTGCCATCCGATCGTGGTCAATTCGCCGTCTTCGTCGACGGCGCCGAGTTCGGCGAGCGTGCGGAAGCCTTCGCGGATGGCATCGACGCGGGGCGGATCGATGAGCGGGAAATCTTCGAGCCGCCCGAGCCGCAGGACTTTGCTTTGCAGCACGACGCTTGCCAAGTTCGTGCGTCGGATTTCGGGAGTGGTGAAGGCGTCGCGGCTTTCGAAATCATCGACGTCGTACAACCGCACCGTGATACCGGGGCCGATGCGTCCGCATCGACCGCTGCGCTGGTTCGCACTGGCCCGGCTGACCGGTTCGATCGGCAAGCGTTGGACTTTGCTGCGGACGCTGTAACGACTGATTCTCGCCGTACCGGAATCGATCACGTAGCGGATACCGGGAACGGTGAGCGATGACTCCGCGACGTTGGTGGCGAAGATGATTCGTTGCTTGCCACCGGTGGGATGAAAGATCGCTTGTTGAGCGGATTGAGGCAACCGTGCGTAGAGGGGTAGCAACTCGACTCGGTTTTCCAAACCAACTCGCTTGAAATGTCCGGCGACTTCGTGGGAGACTTCGCGGATGTCGCGTTCGGTGGGCAGGAACACGAGCGTGTCGCCCGAGCCGTCACGTCGCAGGGAATCGATCGCGGCGATGACGTGGGCGGACAAGTCGTAACCACGCAGTGCACCGGAGTCGACGTCGTCCCAAGGCAGGTATCGCAGTTCGACCGGATAGCCGCGGCCTTCGACTTGGAGAATCGGCGCGGGAACGATTTCGCCGGTTTCGGAATCGACGACGCCGAAGTGTTCGGCGAAGCGATCGGCATCGATGGTTGCCGACGTGATGATGATCCGCAGTTCCGGGCGGCGGTCCATAATCCGGCGGAGCAAACCGAGTAGGAAGTCGATGTTGAGGGATCGTTCGTGTGCCTCGTCGATGATGATGACGTCGTAGGCGAGCAGGTCGGGATCCGAACCGGTTTCGGCGAGCAGGATGCCGTCGGTCATGAGTTTGATCAGCGTGGTGTCGCTGGTTTTGTCACCGAACCGGACTTGGTAACCGATTTCTTTGCCGAGGAGGGAGTCGGTTTCTTCGGCGAGTCGGGCGGCGATGCTGCGTGCGGCGAGGCGGCGGGGTTGGGTGTGTCCGATCATGCCGTCGCGACCGAATCCGGCTTCGACGCACATTTTGGGGAGTTGGGTGCTCTTGCCGCTGCCGGTTTCGCCGCAGACGACGATGACCTGGTTTTGTTGGAGCAGGGAGACGATGTGATCGCGATGCCCGGAGATCGGCAGATCGGTGGGGAACTCGATTTTGAGTCGGGCGTTGCGTCGGGCTTCGGCTTTCGCGGTCGCGGCGGCGACGCGGGCGGCGAATTGCTCTTGCGCGCCGACGCGGGAGGCGCTCGGATTGCGCCGGATTCGCGAGGAATCGCGTTGGAGGCGAGCGCGGTCGGCGCGGGTCAGCTCGATCTCGTTCAAATCGAGTTCACCACCGGATCGGGGTGGAGAGTCGGCTGCGGGTGTGTCGGCAGCCTGTGCGTCGGCTGTCGGCTTTTTCGATTGCTTTTTCGGCGGTGATGCTGCCCGTGGAATTGCCGGTGATGCTGCCGGGGGCGATGCCGGTGCCGGGGGGGGCGAGGTCAGACCGGGGCTGGCGGGTTTTTGGTTCAAAACGTTGCGATCATTATCGGTGAGTTGGTGGCTCGACGGAGGCCGGGCGGGAGCAGGAGCAACAGGACTATTTTCTCAATTTGCCGGGTGTGTCACAACCCGAGGTGCGGTTCGGCTATCTCGTAATCGCGAAGTTGTTAGAATTTGGCTCGTTCCCTGGTTGACAGTCTGATTCTCTTCTCCGATTCATTTTTTTATGCCCATTGCAGTGAAGTGTGGCTGTGGCAAGCAGCTCAACGTGAAAGACGAACTCGCCGGCAAGGCGATCAAGTGTCCCAGTTGCGGGAGTGTGGTGAAGGTGGTCGCGGCGGCAGCAACCCAGCCTGCGGCAGCGACAACCCGACCTGCAGCGGCGGCAACCCAGCCTGCGGCGGCGGCAACCCGGCCCGCGGCGGCAGCAACCCAGCCTGCGGCGCCTGCCCGGCCCGCGATGCCTGCTGCGGAGCCTTCGGCGGCCTCTCGATCTTCGATGGACGATTTGTTTGCCGAGGAGGGATTGGACCGTCAGATCACGGCGGTTTGTCCGGCGTGCCGGAAAGAACTGTCGGGCGGGTTGGTTTTGTGTACGAAATGCGGGTTCAATCTGCAAACGGGCGAGCGACTCGACGCGCACAAGGTCGCTGGCGTCGATATCGACAAGGGCACAATGGCGCTCAACAAAGCGTCCCGGGACATGGACGAGGCAAAACGGATGCAGGACGAATTGTTTGCCAAATCCGGAATGCCGCCGTGGATGCTGGCCCTGGTTTTATTCATCTTGGGCAGTGCCGTCGGCATCGCCGTGCTCGCGGTCAATGCGTCGCGTCGTGAAGAAGCGATCGCGTTCAAACCGATGCAAATGTTTATGAACCTCGGCGGATCGGCGTTCCTGTTGGTGGCGATCGGTGCGGCATTGAGTTTGGTCGCGTTGGCGTTTCGAACGAATCCGAAGCAGGGATTCTTGACGTTGACGATCGTGTACCTGTTCGTGTTTCCATTCAAGTTTGGCAAAGGCAGTTGGAAAATCCTGGCTGTTTCGGTGATTTGTGGCGGGATCGCGGGCGCGTTTTTCTTCGGTGCCTCGCGGATGTAGGCCACGCGGATTCAGTCGGAACGCTCGGTCAGAGAATATCGGTGGCGAATGAGGTCGGTGGCATCCGAGTTGTCTGATTGACCCTCTGCGAGAGTGACAAAAGCTCCCGAATCGAGAATCCGACCGAGCGGTTCGGTTTCGCCGGGCAGGGCTACAACACAGAAATCATCACTCCACGCCGCTCCTAATTCACCGTCATCGTCGACCGTCCCGTTCCCGTTGTCGTCCCAGGTCGCCCACCCTGGTTCGCCATCGCTTCCGGGTGTGATCCAGACAGGCAGGCCGGCGTCCCAAACGTCGACGCCCGCCTCGTGCAGCGAAAAACTCCGTCGAAAACCACCTCGAAAAGCCGCTGGGTCGTGCTCCCAGGCGGCGAACGAAATCCGCAATTTTTCCGGATGATCGGCAACAACCGAGCATTGCTGCGCGGCTTGCTGCCGAACCGCGTCGGCCCAAGCTGTCGTGTTGGGCACCGCGGAGACTAACCAAACGCATCGCCAGCCCAGCAAACCGAGGACCGCCAGCGTGAAAACGAGACGCACGATTGAAACGGCGTTTTTCATCATCATCAACTCAACCCTCACCTTTAAATTTGACCGAACGCAGGCACACCGAGACTTCCGAAAACCGATTTTTCCGTCGATACAAAACGACAAGTTTTCTTTCTTCTCAAAATCCGATGGTTAGCACAAACCGTCAGTCGTGTAAACTGAAAGAGCGGTCCCACCGGGGGGACTGCTCTTTCGTCACTCACGAGTTTCTCAAATTCATGCCTTCCGTCACCGAAATTTTGCAGTCGAGCCAAAAAGGCGACGTGAAGAAGATGGACCAGCTCTTCACGCTGCTGTACGACGATTTGAGAAAAATGGCGGGGCGTTTTCTGCAATCCGAACCGCAGCGTCAAAAGCTCAGCAGTTCGTCGTTGGTCCACCAGGCCTACGTCCGGATGGTGAACCAAAACGAAGTCGATTGGCAGGGGAGGACGCACTTTTTCGCGATCGGGGCAACCGTCATGCGGCGGATTCTCGTCGATCACGCCCGGCATACTCGCGCTCAAAAACGGGGCGGCGGGTGGTTGCGTCGGCAACTCGACGAGGAGATCACGTTTGTGCTCGACCGGGATGACGACGTCGTCGCGTTGGACGAATTGCTGACGATGCTCGCCGAACTGAGTCCTCGGCAAGCCAAAATTGTGGAGTTTCGATTCTTTGGCGGTTTGGCGATGAAGGAAATTGCCGATGAATTGAACCTCGGCCTACGCACGGTCGAAAAGGATTGGGCGATGGCTCGGGCGTGGATGCGGCGAGAACTCCGCGATTCGGACGATGATCCCGGTAGCGAGCCGCACCGCGTTCCCGCATCGAATTGAGAGACCGCGAGTGGACGCCAAGCGATACCAACAGATCCAAGACTTGTTCTGGGAAGTCGAAGAGCAGCCGCACGACGAGCAGGAATCGTTCCTGCGCGAACGTGTCGGCGACGATGACGATTTGCTCAACGAGGTCGTGTCGTTGCTCCGCGAGCACGATGCGGAGGCCGCCCGTGTGGAAGGGCGTTCGGTCAGTCCGGTACGATTGCCGGGTGATCGCAAGATGGACGATCTCGAACGTGCGATTCATCAGGAATCTGATTTAGAATCGGATCCGGAATCTGATTTAGAGGCTTCAACACCGGGACGCGACACCGTCCCGATCGACTCCAGTGACATTCGGGAAACGGTGCCGATGGAGGGCCGTGATCGGTCGGGGAAATCGTCTCCGACAACGAAAAAAGGTTTGCGACGTGTTGGCATGGGCCCCGGTGAAAACACCGTCGACGGCGCCCAACGAACTCACGCGGCACCTCGGTATCCGAAACCGCGTCGACGCAGAGGCCGCCCGGATTCGGTCGTTTCGCGTTCGTCCTCCTTCACGCTGCCGACGTCGATCGGACCGCCGCGTTTGCGATTTACGTGGCTGCCGTTGTGGTTGTCGATCGTGTTGTGCGGCGTGATTCCGAGCTGGATTTTGGCTTGGTCGGTCGGCAACGCGGAGCTCTCCAGTCAACGGCAGTCACGACAACGCCTCCTGCCCGCTTCGCTCGACCAGGCGCGGTGGAAAATCGAATCCTTGCTCGACGAGAACCGACGTCATGCCGAGCGACTCGCTACCGATCGCCGCATCGGCTCAATCATCCGAACTCGAACGCAGGTCACCGAACCGGCGGAACTGACCGAACCCACTGAACCGGCGGACGCCGAACAGGTGCTCGGCGACTCCGTCACCTCGGCCGACGAAACGCTCGTGATTTGGGATCGGGAATTTCGGGTGCTCGCCGTGAACACGAAACGTCCTCTCGCGAGAGAAATCTGGAACACTCGCTACGCCGGTTCGGTCGCCCAATCGCTCCAAGGACAAACCGTGTTTCTCGGCCCCGGTGCCGTTGCAAACGCCAACTCGCCGAACGGTTTCGCAAACAATCCGACAGGCGTCGGATGGTTCGTGCCCGTGATGGCGGACGACGTCCCCTCGGATTTCGCTCGCTCGCCGATCGGGGTTTTGTTGTGGACCGACGCGACGTTGTGGACACGCGTCACGGCAGAACTGAGAGGTTTGCCCGATGCTGGTGATCTCAACGTTTATCTGGTGGATCGTCAGGGTTGGATGCAAACGGAGCTGATGGAAACAGGTACGATGGAGGCATTTCGTGTCGCCGAATACCGGGCCACCGAAGGCGACAAAGGTTCCTCCACGGTGGCGCCTCTGACCGTCGCGGCGGCGTCCGTCACCGCCAATCCCGTCACCGCCAATCCCGAGGCCGCTGTTCATCCCGAAACCGCTGTTCATCCCGAAGCTTACGTCAACCACACCGGTGGATATTCCTCCGGTGCATGGGTATGGTTACCCGCTTATGACCTCGGGTTGATCGTCGAAACCCCGGTGCAACGGTATGCTGGCGGACTTTCCCTGACCTGGCCGTGGGCGATGCTAGCGAGTTTGCTTTTTGTCACCATGGCGTCCGCGACGACGTGGTGGCACCAGCGGAAGATCACGTTGTTGACGGATTTGCGGCAACCGCTCGGACGTTACGAAATTCAGCGTGAACTCGGTTCCGGTGGAATGGGGGTGGTGTATTTGGCACGTCACAAAGAACTCGGACGCGACATTGCGCTGAAGGTGTTGCGGGGCGACCGCCAAGACGAAGACGACCGGCAACGGTTTGATCGCGAGGCCAGATTAGCCGCCACGCTCTCGTGCCCGCACAGCGTGACGGTTTTCGATTTCGGCTACACCGCTGAAGACAACGCATTCTGCGTGATGGAACTGCTCCAAGGTTTGACGCTGGCGGAAATGGTCGCTCGCGGTGGGGCCCAAAATCCAGGTAGGGTGATTTGGATCATGCAACAAATCTGCCAATCGATGCTCGAAGCCCACGGCAAAGGATTGATGCACCGGGATTTGAAACCACAAAACGTGATGCTGCGTTTCGATACCGTCGTTGGTGATTGGGCAACGGTTTTCGATTTCGGTTTGGCCAAACCGATCGAACCGGATGCGGATTTGTTTCAAACATCGGAAACGATTTGGGCGGGCACCCCGATGTACATGGCACCCGAACGTTTTCGAGATCCCTCGTCGATGGACCCCCGCAGCGACATCTACTCGATCGGATGCATCGCGTACTACCTGCTCGCCGGAAACCCGCCGTTCGTCGAATGCGATCCGGAATCCATGTTCGCGTTAATCATGAGCGAACACCCGATCGGGATTTCCACCCACCGCAGCGACACGATCGATCCGCGACTCGATGATTGGGTTCGCGTTTGCATGAGCAAGGACAAACATTCGCGAGCGAGCGATTTCGCGGAGCTGAATCGGTCATTGCAAGCGATGTCGGCCGGGATGCCATGGAACCGGGCCGACGCGGAATCGTGGTGGATGACCCATGCGAAAGAACTGGTTTCCACCTGACGTACCGAGCCTGGAGATGGTAGGCAGGAAGGGGGCCAGCGTGGAGGTCGAAACAGGACACCCTCTCAACAGGGAGTCAGTGTTGGAGTAGCAAGCGATACAGTTCGGCTCGCTCGGTTCGGTTTGCGATTGCGTTAGTGGAATGCAGGTGTGCGCTGATGGTTTCGCTGACCACGTTGCGGTCGTCGAGTAGGTCGCGGCATTGTTCCCAGGTGGGTAGCCAGACCATGGACTCGACCAATCGCTCGACCGTTTTGCTGCGGCGGAGAAAGTGCTTTAAATCGAGGATGAAGTACACGCGGTCGTGGAACGGGGAACCGGGTTGAATCAGTTCCTCGCCGTCCCAGACGTAGTGGCCGGGGACGGGATGCCAGGGCAGACCGGCGGCTTTGAGTTCGTGAGCGAGCCGGACTTCGTCGGTCGTGAATTTCACGTGCTAAGCCTTTTGGTGAGCCCTTATTATTAGGCCTTTTTGATGATGCCTTTTTTCTTGGTCGTTTTCTTGGCAGCCTTCTTCTTGACCGCTTTCTTGGTGGCGGTCTTCTTCTTCGCGGCTTTCTTCTTCACCGCCTTTTTCTTTTTCTTGGTCGGTCCCTTGGAGGCTCGCTCGGCGAGCAGGTCGAGGGCGGCTTCGAAGGTCACGTCTTTGGCGTCGGTGCCGCGTGGGATCGAGGCGTTGGTTTCGCCGTCGGTGGCGTAGGGGCCGAATCGGCCTTCGAGAATCTTGATCTCTTGGTCGGTAACGGGACTCTTCTTTTCAAAGGTGACGATCGGTTCTTTCGGTGCGGCTCGACCGCGGGTCTTGGGCTGTTTGAGCAGCTCGATGGCTTCGTTGAACGTGACTTCGAGCGGCGAGACACCGGCGGGGAGTGAGCGGGTTTCCTTCTCGCATTTCACGTACGGGCCGTAGCGACCGTCGTGAGCCACGACGGGTTCGTTGTTGTCGGGATGGTTGCCGAGGTTGCGGGGCAGTTCCAGCAGTTTACACGCGATCTCGAAATTGACATCTTCCGGCTCGATGCTCTTGGGAATCGATTGGTTGCGTTTCTCCTCGTCGTCTTTTTCGCCGAGTTGAATGTACTGGCCGAACCGACCGGCTTTGATGTAAACGTTCTTACCGGTTTCGGGGTGGATGCCGAGCGGCTCGTCTTCTCGCGAGGCGGCTTCGAACAGTTCCATCGCTTTGGCGAGCGTCATTTCGTCCGGCGGCATTCCGTCGAGGATCGAGGCCTTGCGTTCGCCCTGTTCGAGGAACGGGCCGTACTTGCCGACTCGCACGAACACCTCTTCGAGATTCTCGCCTTGGCCGGGTGTCCCGAGCGAGAACATGGCGGTGAGTCGAGGGTCGATCTCTTCGATTTTTTCGGCGAGCCGTTTTTTCAAACCGACGGAGGCTTTGTGATCGGCGGGATACTCGACGCCTTCTTCGTCACCGAAGTAAAAGCCTTTTAAATAGGCGAGCGATTCGGCTTCCTGGCGGCTGATCGTGTCGAGGAAGTCCTCCATTTGAGCGGTGAAGTCGTAATCAACGAGGGCACCGAAATGAGTTTCCATTAGACGGATGACGCTGAACGCGGTCCAGCTCGGCACGAGTGCGTTGCCTTTTTTGTAGACGTAATCGCGTTTTTGAACGGTATCGATGATCGATGCATAGGTACTCGGTCGACCGATACCTTTTTCTTCGAGGGTTCGCGTCAACGAGGCTTCGCTGAATCGTGCCGGCGGTTGGGTGGTATGACTCTTAGGGTCCATCTCGACGACGCTGAGCGGATCACTTTCGCTGACCGAGGGTAGCAACCGTTCTTTGTCGGCGAGTTCGGCTTCGGGATCGTCGCTGCCTTCGACGTAGGCACGCAGAAAGCCCTCGAACAGGATGCTGGTGCCCGACGCGGTGAAGGTGCAATCGTCACCGGTGATGGTGACGGCAATGCGTTGCTTTTGGGCGTCGGCCATTTGGCAGGCGACGGTTCGTTTCCAGATCAGTTCAAAGAGTCGGAATTGGTCGCGGTCGAGTTCTTTTTGGACGGCGGCGGGGACGCGGAACGGGGTCCCGGCGGGGCGGATGGCCTCGTGAGCCTCTTGGGCATTCTTGACTTTGCCTTTGTAGGTCCGGACGCTGTCGTGCAGGAATTTCTCGCCGTACTCGGACCGAACCAGATCCCGCGCCGCGTTGACCGCTTCGGTGGACAGGGTCGTCGAGTCGGTCCGCATGTAGGTGATGTAGCCGTTTTCATACAAACGTTGGGCGGCCTGCATACAGCGGCGGGCCGTCATGCCGAGTTTGCGGTTGGCTTCCTGCTGCAACGTGCTGGTTGTGAACGGGGCCTTGGGTCGTTCGACGAAGGGTTTGACTTCGACCTTGGTGACGCTGAAAGTCGCCGTTTGCAGGCGGTCGGCGAGTCCCTTGGAGGCGGACTCGTCCATCTGCAGCAAATTGGTATTGATCAGTTGCCCGTTATCAGGATCGAAATCCTTGCCCGAGGGCATTTTCCGGCCGGCGACGGTACTGAGGGTGGCCGGGAGGGAGTCACCCGAGGCGGTCGTGAAGATCGATTCGATGTCCCAGTAGGTGGCGGCATGGAACGCGATCCGTTCGCGTTCACGCTCGACGATCAAACGGACTGCGACGCTTTGGACACGTCCGGCGGAGAGTCCCGGGCCGACTTTTCGCCACAACAATTGGGAGACGTCGTAGCCGAAGAGGCGATCGAGAATCCGGCGTGTTTCTTGAGCGCGGACTAATCCGTCGTCGATTTTCCGGGGCGTGTCGAGTGCGTGCTGGATCGCGTCTTTGGTGATTTCGTGAAAAACCAGCCGGTGGACGGGAACAGTGGGTTTGAGCAGTTCGAACAGGTGCCAACTGATCGCCTCGCCTTCGCGATCCTCATCCGTCGCGAGATAGAGGCTGTCGGCGTCTTTAAGGGCTTCCTTGAGCTTGTCGACCTGTTTTTTCTTGTCGGCGGGGACAATATAAACGGGTTCGAAGTCCTTATCGACGTTGACGCCGAGGTAGGCCCACGGCTCTTTTTTGTACTTTTTGGGGATGTCCTTGGTGCCACCGGGGAGGTCCCGGACGTGCCCCACGCTGGCTTCGACCTGGTATCCGCTGCCCAAAAACTTGGAAATAGTGCGGGCTTTTGCCGGAGATTCGACGATTACCAAACTCTTGCTGGTCGATTTAGCCATAAACTGGGCAGGTCGTAGGAGTGATGGACAAAAGGAAGAATATCGCGATGGTCGTAGCCGCGTTGTGACGGAATCTTCGTCAGGCGTCAACACGAGGTGCGGGTCACTGGACCGCGATGCAATTATTTTCCCAGGGGAGCCTCCGGCTTTTATAATGCTCGCTCTCTTCGTTGAAGTTCCTCTCTCGCGGCGTCGCGGATCGGTCGCAAGTCACGTGAGATGACTGCCTGCTCGATTCCGAGCTTCGCATTCGAGGACGGTGCTTTTTGATGCGAGGTCTCGTCCGCCTCGGTACCTCCCAGTCGTGAGAGTTGGGAGAGCAGTGATGGGGCGAGTTGGTCGCGAGAGTGTTCGATCACGCCGAGCAAATCGGCCACGATTGTTTTCGGCTCGGTGGAGGGATTTTCGGACTTGGAGTACGCCGCGATTAGACGGTTGACTAAGACTGGGATGACATATCGATCGTGTAGTTTGACCGACAACGCCACGGCGGCGTCGTTGAGCAGGCCCTTTTTGTGCTCGTCTTCCTTGGCCTCCGAGGCGATTTCGAGCAACGCTTTGCGGGCCTCGGCAGTCCCTACTCGCACCGCGGCGTCAACAGCCAACGCAAATCCGTGTTTGGATTTTGCCAGGGCAATCAAATCCTTTAGCGACGAATTGTCGACGTGCATTTTCTCGAACGCTTTGACGACATGCGAAAAAATCGAACATTCGTCCAGGTTCAACACACCTAAAATACGATGGAATGCCTTGTCGGATTTCCATTCTTCGGGCAGCAGTTCGAGTTTGCTACGGAGAGCACACTCCGCCTTGCCGAGTGATTCTTGTGATCGTCTTAGACGAGCCAAACAGGTGCCGCTGGGGTCGAGAATTCGTAGTTGTTGCTGCAAACGACCAACGTCGGTTTCGGCGATCCCGAAACGTTGGCGTGGTGCCTCATGAGCGTCCGCGAAACCATGCACGGCGCGTTCATAATCGTCCCAAAAGTCGGGCCATTCGAGTTCTTCGATTAATCCGTAATGCGTTTCAGTTGTCTGCCAATTCATTGACTCTCTCCAATGGAACCGTTCAGCAAGTTAGAGTAACTCGTACAAAAACTCAAAAAAAATCGAATAGCCGCGTCGCGAATCCGCGATCGGTCGCTGACCTGCCGGGGTCGCGTTCTCGGGTACGAAAATGGTCGGGGGAGCTTCGCCGGACCGCAGATCATTGTCGACGCTTCGTTCAGCGTTGTCAAATCGAGTACGTGACGTCAACAGCGAATGCTGCGACCCTTCCAGGGTCGAGATCGCGTCGGTCATCGAATTCCGGTGGTGTTCGCTTGGCTCAAACCACCGGCTAATCGCTGAAATCCCCTCGGGATAGTGTTGTGGGGTCGAAGAAGGCGGGACGCCCGCGCATCGGTTCGCGAGCGTCCCCCGCCCGCATCACTGCTTTCACGCTGAAAAATGATTCACAGCGTTGCCTACCGGCGCTAGCGGTCTGTCGATTTACAAGCCCGACGCGCGAGCGAGGGAAGCACAGCATGCACTCGCTTGCGCGTCGGGCTCGTATTGGCACGTTAATTTCATGGAGACGATTAAATCGACAGACCGCTAGTCAGGAACTTGGCTTCGACCCAGAAGATTGAGCCCGTTGCGAAACGGTTCGACCGGCGAGTACGATGGTGGGCATGCTAGGCCCTGTATTCAATCGTGAAGCCTCCGTGGCTCCGAAACGCTCGTCGACTTACCTTACCCGCGGCATCTATCTGGTGACGCTGTTTTTGTTAATCTGCACGGGCTACCTCGTGCTGGACGGGTCTCGCTCGCTGATCGCGAATTCCGATGCGGCGAAATTCGGCGGTTGGATGTTCCGTTTACTGGCGCCGTTGGAGTTGGTGGTTCTGTCGGCTTTGGCGGCCGTGGGAGCGGCCAGTAACGTGGCCCAGGAGAAAGACCGGCGGACGTTGCTGCTTTTGTTGATGACGCGGTTGTCGGGGTTTGAAATCGTCGCGGGCAAGACGGCGTCGGCGCTGTTGATGCCGCTGAGTTTGTTGGTGGTCTCGTTGCCGTTGTTCTTGACGTTGCCGTTGCTCGGCGGCGTGGCACCGAGTCAGGTGTTTGCGGTGTTTGTCGTGATCGCCGTCAGTGTCGTGGTCTCGGCATCGGTCGGGACGGTGGTGGCGCTGTGGCGAGAGAAAACGTTCCAATCGATCGCGCTGACGTTTTTGGTGCTGCTGTTGCTAATCGTCGCGGGGGAACTCGTCGCGGGGAGTGCGACGAGTGGCAGTGATGGCGGGATGGTCGATTCGGGATGGGCGACGGCGATCAGTCCGCCGCGTGCGTTGATCGCGGCGACGAATTCTCAAGCCGGTTTGACGACGCTGTTGCAATCCGGCGAAGGGGTGTTCGTATTGCTGGGGTGCCTCGTGTCAATGGTCGTGATCGCGATCGGCGTGATGAAAGTTCGCGTTTGGAACCCTTCGCGGGAGGTGCGGATGAAAGCACCGGAGCCGGAAACGAGTGAGGAGTTTGAAAAAGAGCTGACCGGTTTGCCGGTGGCGAATCCGACGTCGTGGAAGGTTCGGCAGCCGCGTGAGGTTTGGGACAATCCGATTTTGTGGCGGGAGGTTCGGACGTGGGCGTACGGGCGGAAAATCCTGCTGATTCGGGCGGTGTTCGTGTTCATCTTTGCGATCATCGCTGCGGCGGTTTGGTATCAGGTCCAAACCGGGGTGGCGATGGAACCGTCAGGCCGGATCGGGCGTGCATTTCCGGCCGTGACGATTCCGATCGCGGGCCTCGGCGTGATCAGTTTGGTGTTGGTCAATGCGCTCGCGGTGACGTCGATCACGGGGGAGCGTGACGGGTTGGCGTTGGACCTGTTGTTGGTGACCGATTTGCGTCCGCGTGAGTTCATCTTTGGCAAATTGTGGGGCGTGATTTATGCGGCGAAGGAGTTGATCGTGTTGCCGTTGGCGTTGATCGTTTATCTCGGCGTGGTGGATGTGATGACGATCGAGTCGATGGTGTACGCGATCTTGGCGGCGATCGGTTTGTATTTATTCGCGACGATGTTGGGGATTCATTCGGGGTTGAATTATGTGTCGGGGCGTCAGGCGACGTTGGCGAGTTTGGGGACGGTGTTTTTCCTGTGTGTGGGGATCGCGATTTGCATGACGATCATGGTCAGTTTCCGGGGTGCGTTTCAGTTGCAGCTCGCGCCGTTCTTGGTGATGATTCTCGGGGGCGGGGCGGCGTTGTTTGCGGCCCTGGGATGGCGGAATCCCTCGTCGGCGATTTTCACGGCGGCGTTCGCGTTGCCGTTGATCACGTTCTACGCGATCACGCAGTTTCTGTTGCAGACGGACCATTTGTACGTGGCCGCGTCGTTGATCTTTGGCTACGGGTTCACGACGGCGGCGATGATGATTCCAGCGCTGAGTGAGTTCGACGTTCCCTTGGAAGTGGAACCGCCGGATTCGCCTGCGGAGTCGAGCGTTTGAGCGAATTGGCAGCGCAGTGGCCTTTTCTCTTGGCGATGAGTTTGTTGATCTTTGCCAGCGGTTTGTTCAGCGGCAGTGAGGCGGCGTTGTTTTCGATCCGGGATCGGGACCGGAAGAAACTGTTGCCCGGCGGCGGGACGGGACGGATCGTTGCCCATTTGTTGGACTCGCCGGACCGGTTGTTGGCGGCGATTCTGTTTTACAATCTGTTGATCAACATGATCTATTTCGCGCTCGTCGCGATGGTGTCGACGGACATGTCGCGTCCGGGTGTGTTCACGTTTGCAGCGTTGGTGACGATCATTTTTTTCAGTGAGATGGTGCCCAAGAGTATCGGTGTGATGAAACCGGTGCAGATCGCGATGGTCGTCGGCATTCCGATCTCGGTGGCGGTGACGGTGATCAGTCCGATCTTGCCGCTCGTTCGGTGGGCCAACGATGCGGCGGCGCGGTTGTTATGGCCCTCGTTTCAAGCGGAGCCGGCGATCAATTTGGCGGATATCGAACGCGCGATCGATCTCGGAACCGATGACGCCTTGTTGATCCGGCGGGAGCGGGCGGCGTTGCAAGCACTCGTGGCGATGGCCGAGACGCGGGCCGATGAAATGATGCGCCCGCGGAGCCGGTTGCTCGTCGTCATCCCGCCGCTCGATCAATCCGTTCTCAATGAAGGGTCGCCGCCGGGCGGTTACCTGATGGTTGCCGATGCGCATGATGAAACGGGCGAAACGTGGGTCGGATCGATCGCCGTCCGCTTACTGCGCCCGCAACAATTTAACGACCTCGATAGTGCGGTCGATCCGGTGTTGTTCGTGCCCTGGTCGGCGCGGGTTTCTCGCGTGTACGAGGAACTCGATCGCCAGGATTTCAGTGTCGCGGTGGTGGTCAATGAGTTCGGCGAAGTGATCGGGGCGATCTCGGTCGACGATATTTTGCGTGGGGTGTTGGCGAACAAAGGGCAACGTGATGCGGCCGAAGATCAGATCCAATTGATCGGCGCGGATCATTACCGGATGCCAGGCATGACGAGCCTGCGGGCGTTGTCGCGGGCGCTGTCGATCGAGGTGCCCGAGGAACGGGCGGCGACGGTGTCGGGGTATGTCCAGCGATACAACGAACGCGTGCCGCGGGCGGGCGACGTGGCACCGTTGCCACCCTATGAATTGGTCGTGACGGGTGAGAACGCGGACGAGGACGACATTTGGATCGAGGCCTGGCGTGGCCCGGAATCGAACAGGGAGTCGTCATGATTTTTGCGATCGTGTTGTTCCTGATCGGATTGTCGTTGAGTGCGTTTTTTAGCGGCACGGAAACCGGTCTGTACCGGGTCTCGCGGACGCGGTTGATCTTGGACGGGTTGAGCGGTTCGTGGGCGGGGCGTGGTTTGGTGTGGTTGTTGAACCATCCGGCGATCTTCGTTGCCACGACACTCGTGGGAAACAACCTGGCGAACTACATGACGAGTTTCGCGATCGTGATGTTTGTCGGCGTGGCGTTCTCGGGCGGGCCGAGCGTGGAGTTGATGGCGACGGTGTTGATGACGCCGTTGGTTTTTGTGTTCGGCGAGTTGTTGCCGAAGCATCTTTATTTCCAGGCCCCGTATCGTTTGTTGACGTCGACGCGTTGGGTTTTGGTGACGGCGACGCTCTTGTTCTCGCCGGTGTCCGCTTTGCTCGCGCTGCTCGGCAACGCGTTGCAAGCGATGACGGGTGAGACGCCGTTTCGGATCAACCTGACGATGGCTCGCGGGGACCTTAATCGTGTGCTGCGTGACGGTCACGAGGCGGGGATCCTGACGACGAGCCAGCGACGTTTGGCGCAGAACATTTTTGAGATCGGCAACCAAACGGCGGTGCAGTTCGGCGTCCGTCCGGACCGGTTGGCGGTCGTCGATACGCCGGTGGATTTGGCGACGGCGCGGCACCAAGCGCGACGCTGCAACCATCCGATCATTTTGGTGCGGCGACGCGGTCGGATTGTCGGCTTTTATCGTTTCTCGGATTTGATCGGAAAGGAAGCCGTGCCGGAACCGTTGCCGGTCGTGCGTGGTTCGCTCACCGATCGGCATCTCGGTGTCTTGCTCCGGTTGTACGATGCGAACACGGACGTAGCGGTGTTGTATGATTCCGCCGGAAAACTGTCTGGCGTGGTGACTCGCCGTCAATTGTTACAACCTTTGATGTGAACGATTTCGACTGATGAAAATCTTTGTGACCGGCGGCTCCGGATTGCTGGGCAATACCATTTTAAGACGACTCGCGGCGACCCCGCACGAGTCCGCGTGCTTGGTCCGTGGCGAACCGGACGAGCGGGTTTTCGGTGGCCTGGACGCGGTCGTGTTTTCTGGGGATTTGGATGATCGTGATTGCCTCGACCGGGCCGCTCGGTGGGCCGATGTGGTGATTCATAGTGCCGGGTTGATCCGGCTCGGTTGGTCTCAGTTGGATGAGTCCATGCACGTCAATCGTGACGGGACGCGGCATGTGGTGGAGGCGTGTTTGAAACATGATTGCCGGCTGCTGCACGTGGGGACGGTGAACACGCTCGCCGTTGGCAGTCGAAAGGAAATCGTGGATGAAACGACGCCGTTGGATCATGCCGGCGGACAAATCCCGTGCAGTTACGTGGTGAGCAAACGGGCGGGCAGCGACGAGGTCGCGTCGGGGATCGCCCGGGGGTTGCGGGCGGTGTTGCTGCATCCGGGGTTCATGCTCGGGCCGTGGGATTGGAAACCGAGCAGCGGGCGGATGATGCTGGAAGTCGGACGGCGTTGGAAACCGATTGCCCCCCGCGGCGGTTGCTCCGTGTGCGATTCCCGCGACGTCGCCGACGCGATCATTGCGGCAATCGATGCGGAGGTGGAGAACGGACGGCACTATATTCTGGCCGGGCACAATCAGACGTACTACCAACTATGGACGGAGATAGGCAAACGGTTCGGCAAGTCCAAACCGATCATGCCGGCCGGTCCGTTACAACGCGCCATCGGCTCGATTGCGGGCGATGCGTACCGACGCCTCACCGGCAGGGAGCCGGATACGAACAGCGCTTCGGTTCGAATGAGCAGCCAATACCACTGGTACGATTCCACGCGTGCAGCGAGCGAACTGGGGTATCAGAACCGGGCCGCCAGCGAGACGCTCGACGATGCTGCTGACTGGATTCGCGAGCATCATCTGCCGAACCCAGGCAACGCTGTGAATCATTTCGATGAGCCGTTTTGACTCCGGAACGTAAAAATGCTTTCGAGCGTTCCGCAAGAAAAAAGTGTACGATATTTGGAAAATCACTTCATTGCCCTGAAATCCGAAGCCCAAGCCTGACTCGACGCAAGGTGTCCCCTGTCCTTCGTTTGGTCGCTTCCCGACCGGAATATTGATGCACTCAATTGCGTCCTATTGTTCCAATACCAAATTGCCTTACGGCAATGAAAAGCGCCAGCCTTTCGGCTACCGCTTGAACGTCGAATTACCCCGGTGCAGACAGTTGTCTCAACCTTTAACTACCCCCCTTCCCCTTTGGCCGGGTTTCATCACGCCAGCGAGTCGGCGCAATTCGCGAACATGCGAGCGGACGAGTGCATTGCCAAACGTCCCACCGAATCGGTTTTGACCAGTTTCGTCGCGGGCGTTGTCGTTGGTGCCGTTGTGAGTGCGCTTTGGTGCCGCTCGCACCCGCAACCCTCCACTTGGGATCGCTTCAAAACGGGATCGTGGAGCTGAATTGGCTTCTCGGATGAGTCATCCAAGCGAGTTGTTCCTGGCTCGCATGACTAGCATCTTTGCCGTACTGCATCAAATGCTTCACTTCTTTTCACGCTCCCTGAATCGTTTTGCGTGAACCCCGCTGCACTTTTTCGCTCTTGCAACCTAGAATCGGTGTTCGCCGAATCGCAACGCGGGAGAACGGATTGGTTACGAAAGCAAAAAAGACAGGCAAACGGATACGAAACGGAAAAACAAGTTCGGATTGCGAGCGTGTTTTTTGTGATTGGGATTCACCGCTACTGAAAACGGCGGCCGAGTGGTTGATTGAAAACCATGCTCGGTTGGAATCCGACGCGGAGAACACCGATGCGCTGCCGCTGTTTGCATCTCCACCGCAATCCGACGAATCAGGCGGCAACGAGGAAGCCCTGCCGATTGATCTAAGTGGGATGGACGTCGTCTTGCCGTCGAGTCGGGCGATCCATCGGTTGCGTGAGAAATTGATGGTGACGGCGCGGACGCTCGGGCGTGAATACCGCGGTCCCCGGTTTTTCTTGGTCGGTCGGTTGCCGAGTCTGCTGTATCGCCGGCCGGCCGAATGGGCCACCGACTTTGAGGAAACGCTCGCGTGGGCGCGGGTACTCGCGGCGTCCGATCCGGCGTCGTTGCAAACGTTGATGCCGACCGTCCCCGATGCCGACACGACGTCGGGTTGGCTCGATTTGGCAGCGACCGCCCGCCGTTTAGGCACGAAGGTGTCGGCGGAAAATTGGCGGTTTTCCGATGTGCTCGATCAAGCCGAAAGTGACGCCGAGCAACGTCGTTGGAAGTTTCTCGTCGACGCCCACGATCGCTATCGGGCGGAACTGGAATCGGCCGAGCGATGCGATTCCAACGTCGCCGCACTCGACGCGCTCGCCGAAAACCGCTGCCGCGCCCTCCGCTCGATCGTCTTGATCGGTGCCTCGGATTTGACGGAAATGGTCAAAGCGATGCTGACCAAAGTCAACGTCCCTGTCGCGGCTCTGATCGCGGCGCCGGAGTCGATGGCCGGTCATTTTGATGAGTTCGGTTGCTTGATTCCAATCCGTTGGAAAGAACACCTATTACCAGTTCGTGACGAGCAACTGATTCCCGCCGGTGGCATCGAAGATCAATCGCAATGCGTCGGTGAAACGTTGGCGGAATTCGGCGAAAAATACAGCGTCGACGCGATCACGATTGGAGTCACCGACGAATCTCAAATCGAACCGATCGAAAACCACTGTCGCTTCCTCGGCGTCGAAACGTACCGGCACCGAGGCTGGACGCTGTCGCAAACCTCCGTCGGTCGGTTGCTGGAATTGCTGCTCATGTACCAGCAACGACGGACCTGGCGAGCACTCGCCGCGCTGGTTCGGCATCACGCCGTCCACCAATTCGTGAACAGGCATTTCGAGATACTCGCATCGGAAGCGAATCATCCCGAAACTAAAAGCGAAGAATCCAAAACAACCCGATCGAATCGAAATTGGTTGACTTCGTTGGACCAATTGATGGCCGAAGCGTTTCCTCGCAGCATCGATCAACCGTTGCCGACTGATCGCGACGAAACGGCAGTGGCGAACCAGATCGTCGCTGCGATCGAATCCTGGCTGGCGCCGCTGAAAGCGAAACCTCAGCCGATTCGTCGGTGGAGTCAATCGCTCGCACAGGTTTTAGGAACCGTCTACCCCGACGTCGCCGCGTCCGAACAGGATTCAACCGCCGACAGGTCTGACGAATTGGTGATTGCGGACCCCGGTTCCGATCGCTCGGCCCGAGCGTTTGCCTCGACGATGGATGCCTTGCACGGATTCGAAAACTTGAGCCAAACGCTCGACACGCCGGTCGACCCGATCACGGCGGTCGAGTTGTTATCGGCGAGGATCTCCGAGGTGGCGTTGCCCGATCACGCGTCGGCCAGAAAGATCGAGATTCTCGGTTGGCTCGATCTCGCTCTCGACGATGCCCCGGCGATGGTCGTCTGTGGATTGAACCATCCGTTCCTGCCTGAGGCCGCCGCGAGTGACCCGTTCCTGCCCACGACGGTGCAGCGTTCGTTGAGCCAACGCATCAACGACCGACGTTATGCACGCGACGTTCACGCGATGCATCAAATGCTCGCCTCACGGGAGAGCGTGCGATTCCTCGTCGGCACGCACTCCGCCGACGGATCACCGACGCCGCCGAGTCGATTGCTCGCCGCGTCGACACCCGACGATGCCGCTCGCCGGGTTTGTCGGTTGTTGACTGAGAATCGTCCGAAGGTGGAAGTAGTCGCGTGTGAAACTAAATTACCACACGCTGCACCGGAGACACCCCGCGTTGACTATTTCCGCTATCCCGCACCGCAACCGGGACGGACGATCCGGACTCTCAGCGTGACGGCGTTTTCGGCGTACTTGGCCTGCCCGTATCGGTTTTACCTGCGGCACGTTTTGCGTATGCGGCCTCTCGATGACGCGTCTCTCGAACTCGCCGCGAACCAATTCGGCGACCTCGTCCACGGGGCACTGGAGTACTTTGGTGAAAGTGACGCCAAAGACGAGCCGGATCCGGGGGAAATCGAAAAGGAACTGATCGCCCAATTGCACCGATTCGCGGACGAAAGGTACGGCACCAACACCGCATCGACGGTCAGTCTGCAGGTCCGCCAAGCCGAACGGCGGTTGAAAACGGTGGCATTACGGCAAGCCGAACGGATCGCGCAGGGGTGGCGAATTCACGCGGTCGAAGCCTCCGTCGATGAACTGGAGATTGATCGCGAGACGAAGCAACCGAAAAAGCCGACGGGCATCCTGCTCGATGGCGAATTCACCGGCCTGCGAGGCCGATTCGACCGCATCGATTATCACGCCGAAACCGACCGTTGGGCGATTCTCGATTACAAAACCCACGGCCATGTGCCCGAGAAAAAACACCTCAAAAACAATCCCGACGGAACGAAGCGGTGGGTCGATCTGCAACTTCCACTCTACCGACGGTTCATCCCCGATCTCAACATCCCCGCCGATCCGGTGGACGTTGAACTGGGTTATTTCAACGTTGCCGAAAAGGATACGGAAACGAAAATTAACATCGCGAGTTTCACCGAATCGCAATTCACCGACGCCGATGAATTGATCCATCACGTGGTCCGGCAAGTTCGCGAATGTTGTTTCGAACCGAACGAAGACGGGGTGGAGTTTGATGATTACAAAATGATGTTCAACGAGGCGAGCACGACCCTGCCCGATGACGACGAGAACGATAGCGAATTTGACGAGGTGTCCGCATGAGTGTTTCCAAATCGACGCAGAACGAAGAATTCGAAATCGTCTACGAGTTCGGTGATATCGATACCGACGTCAATGAGGCGAACGATGAGTTGCTCGATCGGGACATGTTGTCGCCTGAGTTGTTGCGTGGTGCGTTCGAACCGACGCTCGTGCGGGCGTCAGCGGGAACGGGCAAGACGTATCAGTTGACGGCTCGGTTATTAAAAATTCTGTTGACGGGAGCGCCGCCGGAAACGGTTCTCGCGTCGACGTTCACACGCAAAGCGGCGGGCGAAATCCTGACCCGCGTGTTGGTCACGCTCGCCGAGGCGGCTGACGAAAACAAACCCGACGCCCTCGAAGCGCTGCGTTCTCAGGTTGGTTTGCCCGGATTGCCTCGGCATGTGTGTGGCGATTTGTTTCATCGATTGCTGCGGAACATTCACCGTTTGAGAATCTGCACACTCGACAGTCTGTTTTCGCAACTCGCCCGGGCCCTCGCCTATGAACTCGACCTGCCGCCGGGATGGCGATTGACCGACGAAGTGGAAGAGGTTTGGCTGCGGCAACTCGCCGTCGGGAACATGATCGATTCCTTGCAGCCGGCGGAAATCGAATCGCTGATCTCGATGCTCGGCCGTGGTGATGTCAAGCGAAACATCGCTCGTGAATTGATCCAAGTCGTCGAGACGACCTACACGATGGCGCGGCAAGCCGGTGAGGAAGTCTGGGATACGATCGACGTGCCGACGCGTCCGGAGTCGAAACAAATCACCGCAACGGCTGGCGCGTTTCGGACCGCACCGCTGCCGCAGAAATCGCTGGTGGCGTTACTCGAAAAAATGGCCGATCATCTCGACGCGAGAGACCTGGCGCCGCTCACCGAGCAAACCCTGTTGAAAAACATTCACAAGGCACGAGTCTTGGGCGAGGACGTGAAGTTCGGTCGCAGCAAATTCCCGCCCGAACTCGATGCCGATTTCGATGTTCTCTATCAATCGGTTCAGTGTGAATCGCTGTCGCTGCTTCGCAGCCAAAACCAAGCAACCGGCAGTGTCGCGGTCCACTACGAAGGAGCGATCAGCGACGTCAAGCAAAGCCAACGTGCGTTCGCGTTCGATGACATTGCCGTTCGTCTCGCTCGCGTTTTTCGCGAGCTCGATGCCTCGACGATTCAAAACCGTCTCGACTCGAAAATCGATCACCTGCTGCTCGATGAGTTCCAGGACACCGCCCCGGTGCAGTGGCAGGTTCTCAAGGTGTTGTCGCAATCCGTTGTTGCATCACCGGCGGGAAAGAAGGTCTCGACTCAGAAAAACGGTTCCGCGAAATCGAACGAGGCTACCGTGGATCAGTTCGATCCACGTCGCAGCCAATCGTTCTTTTGCGTGGGCGATACCAAACAGGCGATCTACGGTTGGCGTGGCGGCGTGGCGGAAATTTTTGACGCCGTGGACGCTCAAATCGATGGGATCGTCAGCCGGTCGCAGGATCAGAGTTTCCGCAGTTCGAGTGTCGTGCTCGATGCGGTCAACGCGGCGTTTCAAAATCTGACTCGGCACCCGCTCGCCGAACCGCCCGCGGTCGACGACCCGTCCGAGAAATCGACTTACGAAGCGGAGGCGTTGCAAGCGTTCGCGAAAAAATTCCCGACCCACACGGCGGCAAAAACGCTGCCCGGGTTCGTCCGGTTCATGACCGGACCGTTGGTGCCACCGAAACCCAATCCGGACGATCCGAAGGGCAAACCGGTCAAACCGACCGCGAAGGAAATCACCTCGGCGTTGTTGAACGAAACCGCCGCCCAGATTGAATCGTTGCACCGCGAGGCACCTCATCTGACGATCGGCGTTTTGACACGAACGAACTCCACGGTCGCGATGTTGATCGATCGATTGGAACAACGTGGCGTCGACGTCAGTGCCGAGGGCGGAAACCCGTTGACGGATTCGGTACCGGTGCGTTGGATCCTGTCGGCGCTGATGATGGTGGAACATCCCGGTGACGGACGATGGCGGTTTCATGTCGCCCATTCGCCGTTGGCGGACCACCTGCCGTTGGACGATTCCGATCCCGTCGACGAGGCCGCGAACCTGATCCGGGCGATGATCGAGGACCGGGGACTCGCCGCGACGGTGCTGTTCCTGGCTGATGCGTTACGTCCGGCGTGCGATGCTCGTGACGGCGTGCGACTGCATCAACTCGTCGAACTGACAACGCTATACGCGCACACGGCCCGCTCGCGGTTGCGTGATTTTGTTGACCTCGTTCAGGTCAAACGAGTGCAACGTCCACGGCCCGCGCCGGTGCGTGTGATGACGGTTCACCAATCCAAAGGGCTGGAATTTGACGCGGTATTTTTGCCCGAGATTCACAAAGAGTTGATCGGGCGACCGCCCCAGTGCATCGCGGACTTGCCCGACCTCGGCCGTCCGCCGGTCGGGATGAGCCGCAGCGTGAGCGAGAAACAGTGGCACTACCTCACCGAGCGATGGCAGCGAACGTTCGGGGCCAATGTGACCGCGAGAATGACCGAAGCGATGTGCTTGCTCTATGTCGCGATGACCCGGGCTCGCCAGGGTTTGTACCTGTTCACACCACCGAGCACGAAACCCGAGTTTGAAACCAAGAACGCCGCTTCGTTGTTGTTTCACGCCTGGCGAGATGCCGACGTCGATCCCAGTGCGGGCAACACGGTATTGTATGAAAGTGGTGATCCACAGTGGTACGGTGTTGACGGCGATTCTGTCTCAACGACACCGACCGACGTGGAGGAACCCGCCGTCGCACCACCGACGCGAGTGCTTCGGTTTCGTCCCATCGGCGAAACGCCACGCCGCAACGCGTTGACATCGGTTGGATAGAGAAGGAACGCGGCAACAATCATTGACGTAGTGGACGAGGCCGCTACCAAAACACCAAACGGAAAGCCTTCAGTTGTTGTTTCCGCGTTCCTAACACGTTTCCTATCTCGGTTTGGAAAACGCTTCGACAGCCGCTTTCTGTGCTGCCGTGATTTCCGGTGGCGGGACGCTGTCGCGGTAATGGAGTCGTCGGGTGTATCCCGAGTCGTCGTACACGCTGTGCAGTAGTTGTTGCAGATCGAGGAAGATATCATCGTCGTCGGGCAGCAACGGGATCGGGATCGTCGGCAGTGGTTCCAGGAGTCCGACGGGCCAGTAATCCATCAGCGGTCGCTGCTCGCGACGGCTCAGCGAAACCAAGTACTCGCTCTTGGTTTTCACGTCCGCCATGGGCGAGCGCGTTCCCGCCCGCAGGAAATCGATTTCGACGTAGTGCGTGCGGCTGCTAAGCACTTGGTTGCGTTTGGCTAGGTAGGACCGTTGGCTGGCGGATTGATTTGTTTTGTTGGCGGGCGAAAGAAGTTCGATGATCGTCACGACTTCGTCAAAGTTGTCGGCCCGAACCGTGATGTAGGATTCACTCATCGACTCCTCTAACATCGCCGCAGTGATCGAGGGCGTGGCGATCAGAGTGTCGGTGGAACCTCGATCCTGAGTCGGGGAAACCGCCTCTCGAATGGAGACATCGGGAACGATCAAGCGAGCGCCCGGGTCTTCCGGTGTGATCAGGAAGACTCGTTCTTCGATGTCGGCAAAATACTTGCCGGGTGCCGTCCGGTTGATGGCATTGCGTATCGCAGCGATGTACGAGTTGTGGAACCCCGGCCAGAGGTTGGGTGCTTCGAGATAGGGATTCATCCCTGGAAAAGGTGATGGCATCGTTCGAATTCCGTTGACGGTATTTTTGAGTTCAGACGCCTTTGGTCCGTTTCGGGGAGTTCAGTCAGCAGTGCATCATACACCGTGCTGCGTTTTACGGTCAAACTCCGGATCGAATGGGCGGTTTTGGCGAGAGTAGCCTGACTCTCCGAGTCGGGCATGAAAGAGACAACGGTACTCGACTCAGAGAGCCGAGCGAATTGGCACGCAATGCCCCCCTGTAGTCCACGCATCGGGGGCGTTAATCTTTGGCAATGCCGACGCAGTGCCTCATTAGCTTTGGATCCAATCTAGGCGATCGGGATGCCGTCGTCGCTCGGGCGGCGCGGTTGATCGATCGATCGGGGGTGGTTGCGCGCCCATCCGATTTGTCGTTGGATTGCCAGACCGGGTTGCGGACGAGCCGTTTGTTCGAGACGCCGCCGATCGGAGGACCAGGGGGGCAATCGCCGTTCCTCAATGCCGTCGCGGCGTTCGTGACAGAGGCCTCCGCAGCGGACGTTTTGGATGTGCTGCAACAGACCGAAGAGGAACTCGGGCGATTGCGTCAGGACCGTTGGGGTGCCCGTTCGATTGATCTCGACGTGGTCATGCACGGACGATTGTGCGGTGAATCCCGAGCCGGGCATCGGGGATTGATCGGCGGTCGAGGGCCGGTCGGTTCGGCCAACGCGTTGGTCGTGCCGCATCCGCGATACACGGCTCGGAAATTCGTCGTCGTGCCAGCCTGCGATGTCGCGGCGGATTTCTGCGACCCACGGTTCGGGTGGACGCTCGCCGATTTGGCCAATCACCTCGACGCGGCACCACCGTCGATGGCGCTGACCGGGGGTGACGAGTCGCTCCGCCGGACGATTTGTAATCGCTTGGCCGACGAGTATTCGATCGCGATTGTTGATGCGGATAGCTTCTCATCCAATGAGGTGCAGAACGGCGGGTGGGATCCTGGGAAACCATGGGTGTCCCCGAATGTGCCCTCGTCGTTGATCGAAAAAATATCAAACCCCGATTTCGTATGGGACGCGATCGACGTGAACCGATTGCCGCGTTTGATCGCGAGAATCGAGCGGACCACCGAGGCGACACGGTGGCCGGCACCGCACCGGATTTGGCCAGCGAGTTGGCGGTGGCCGGAGTACCGCTTGGAAGTAGATGATTTGGATTGGGCGGTTAGTGAAATTGCATCGGCGTTGGATTCGATGTGTTGCGATGCGGAACCGTTAACGGACGATGGAAATTGGTGGCAACGATGACTCAGTTTGATTTGGTAATCGGAACGCACAACGCGAAAAAACTCGTCGAGTTGCAGATGATGCTGCCGACGAGTTTGGCGAGCCTTTCGACGCTTGCGCAAATCCCCGGCGCGATCGATGTGGTCGAAGACGGGACGACGTTTGATGAGAACGCAGCCAAGAAAGCGACGCAGCAAGCGATTCACTTGGGCCGTTGGGTGTTGGCCGAAGACAGCGGTCTCGCCGTCGATGCGCTCGGTGGCGATCCGGGCGTGTACTCGGCCCGTTACGCGGGAGAGCATGGTGACGACGCGGCCAATAATGAAAAACTGCTCGATCAATTGGCCGGCGTGCCGGCGGAGAAACGCGGCGCCGGTTTTCATTGCCACCTCTGTCTATCTGATCCCGAGGGTCGAGTGCGTTTGACCGCGTCAGGAGTTTGTCGTGGACGGATCGCCGAGTCACTCTCTGGAAACGCCGGATTCGGATATGACCCGTTGTTCATCGTCCGTGAATACCATCGCACGTTCGGCCAACTCGACCTGACGGTGAAACGCGCGATCAGCCACCGCTCGCGCGGACTGCGGCAACTCCTGCCGTCGCTGCGAACGCTGATTCAAAGTGAACTTTGATCCTGAAAGGATCGCAGCGATTCGTTGGCGGTCAACATCGACCGATTGGCGATCCCCAGGTCGCCTGATTCCGCCGGGCGTGTCCCGGTTGGGGCATCAATTCGATGGCTATCAGGTTTAAAAAGTAAGTCTCAGCGTATGCCCGTATTCACGGTAACTTATTCCCCTCATGGACCTTCGTTGATCGAAAATTTTGCCAGCACCTGTTCACGGCGGATGAATTGCCAGGCGGGGTTTTGTGAGAGTTCGGGCGGTGTGCGGGTCAACTCGGCGGGCATCATCTTGAAAGTTTGCTTGAGACCTTTGGCTTGGATTTTGCCGGTTCCTTGGTTCTCCTCGGCGCGGATTTCAGTGAAATTGTCCAAACGTACGGCGAGTTGGTCGGGGCGTCCGCGAAAGACATTGCCAACGATACGGATGTTGACGTTGCGGTCGGCTGTCCCGCTGCCGATCAAGCGTAGGGCGGGTTGGGCATCGGCGATGACGACATTGTTTTCAATCATCAGGTTGCTCGGGACCGCCCCTTGATGGTCGCGCGAGTAGATGCCACATCCGCCTGCCCCGGCGATCCAGTTATTGCGGATCACGGCATCGGCGGCGGCTTGGATGCCATGGTCACCGGTGTTCCAAATCAGATTGTTTTCAATCACGTTGGGCGAGTTGCCTGCGGTTCCATAAACCGTGATGGCGGGGTAATTGGTGTCGTGGATGATGTTGTTGACGATGCGATTGCCAAAACTGCCTTGTTTGATTTCGATGCCATCGCCTTGCGTCACCGTGGGGCCGTTGAGGTGGTGGATATAGTTGTTCTCGATCGTGCAGTTCGACAGGATCGCCGAGGCATTGTTGCCGCCCAAATAGAACGCTTCGCCGTGCCCGCCGGTATGATGAATATGATTGCGGCGGAAGGTGATCCGCTCGTACGTTGCGTTTTCGAAATTGCACGTGATCGCGACGTTCTTGATGTGATGGAGGTGGAGATCTTCCAACACGAGGTCGCCGGATTGAAGATCACCGTGAGGGCCGATACGAATTCCGCTGGACCCACCCGTTATTTCAAACCCGCGGAGAATCAGGTGCCGCGTGCCTTCGAGATTGAAAGTGTTTTGGTTGGCGTCGGGGCGTTGAAAGACAACGGTTTCGCCCGTCGCGGCTCGGATCAGAATCGGTTGCTCCTTGCTGCCACGATGTCGAAGGATGAGCCGTTTGGACTCGGAATAAACGCCCTCGCGCAGGACGACTTCATCACCGGGCGATAAATCGTTTCCCGAAAGACGAGCGAACCAATCGCCGTCAGGCGTCAGTTCGATCGTTTCGGCGTGTCCTCGGACGCTGCCAACGGACACCGTAAGGGCAATGGTGATGAGAGCGAGACATGTTGTGCGAAAGCGATTCATGGATGATTCCTGGAAACTTCGGTAAGGCGTTTTTCATAATCACGAACGATGGATTCGTAATCCGTCCGCATTTTACTCGGGATATCGACCCCAGAGTGGAAGTCACGAATGGCTGCGAGTGCGGCCGCGAGCGTACCGGGCGTCGTGCTGTTTTCGGTCATCAAAACGACACCGGTGTTTCTCAATTGACTGGGCTGGGCGAGTAAACCGAACGCACTCTCGCCCAATCGCATCGGACGCGTCAAATCGGTTACCCGGCGAGGGTCGATCGGCGTGACCATGGACGCGGGCAGTGACCGCAGTGAATCGAGGGTGAGACGATCGTCGGTGATCACGAAAACGCGAGTCGGTCCGAGTCCAGGTGCGGCGAACGCGGGCAAGGATTGTTGCCATGCTTGAATCCATGCCGTTAGTTTCTCCGGTGCAGACGGTGGCATCGCGATCAAGAGGGTTTGCAGTTGTTCGAGTCCGATCGGATGATTGCTCGGCAATGATTGAGCGAGACGTTGGAGGTTGATCCGTTTGCCGAGGAGTTGCGAGGGTGGCGGCGGAGGAAGCGGGACGAATTGCCGGACGAGTTTCGGTTCGAACGAGGGTTGTGAATCGAACGACGGTGCGTCGTTGGAATTGGTTTGCGGTGGTTGAAACGTCGCCCCGTCGAGTTCGAGACGCAGTGACCATTGCCCCGCATCCGATGGGGTCGATGCGGTGATGAGTTCCGGCACCGGCAGTTCGACGCGGCGGATCAAACTGCTCGATGGATCGATCCAAAATACGAACCGCTCTCGGCGCGAGGTGACGGCGATTCGGTGCAGCGAGGTTTGCTCGATCGATGCGGGAGCGAGCCATTCGAATCGTGAGCGTGAATCGAACAGTTTCTCCATCGGTCGATCGGCGAGCAGCCATTCGAGCTGCGGCGGAGGCCCGGCGACGCCAGCGGACAATCGTGACCGCAGTACCTCATCGGCGAGAACGCGATCGAGCCGAATGCGGCTCTCTGGCGTTGGTTGCCATCGTTGACGTAGGACTTGGGCGTCGAAGTGCGAACTCTCCGGTTCATCAAACCACGCGATCATTTCGATCGTGTTATTGTTGGCGGATTGAACGCGGCCGGATTGGGGACCGCTGGGTGTTGGGCTGGGGATGACGACTCGGATGCGAGCGGTGTAGGCGTTGACGAGCAACTCGCGTTGATCGAGGTACACACGCAGCGGCGCCGCTTCGGTTTGCAACGCGCGGACGTTGCTCGGGTCCGGGCCTTGCAAAACGACTCTGCCATCATCGGCATAATAGGAACTGCTTTGATAGCGACGAAAGACCTCACGCAATCGAGTCTCGGCATCGACGCCGTTACGGGCCGCGACGATCGCGTTGGCGCTCGTGCCGTCGCCCGGATCGGTTGAGTCGGGGCGACAACCGGCGAGCGTGGTCAGCACGATGGTAAGGAACAAAACGCTGAGCGAGCGACTGCGAATCACGTGGACGTTTCATCTGGATCGGGAAGGAGTGATTGCAGTTTCACGGGTTTGCACAGCAATCGTTTTTCGCTCGCCACGCGACCACATTTACGGCAGATCTGTTTCGCATCGGCAATTTGAGCGGCGAGCAACGGGAGGGCATCCTCCAACGTGCTGCGGTCCCATTTACAGATGGATTTCTTAGGCAGTGTTTTCATCGGCAGTGTTTTATTCATCAATGAGAGCGGAAAGTCGCGGTGCGTGGCAAGATGGATGGGCTGTGCGGGTGCGCCGGATTAATGAGTTTAGCCGGTTGATCGGGTTGCACGTCAGGCATCCGGCGATGTTTTCGGCTTCGTGTACCGACGGGTCGAGTTGAGCGGACCATGACGACGATACCAAAAACGATATTTCAAGGACGAAATTCACTTTGAGCGATGGATCGCAATATGCTTCGGCGTCGGCCCCATGGGCACATTCTCTCCCGAAAAACGAGCAATCGGCTTCTGATGGTGGCTTTGGCGTGCAGCGTCGCGCCCGGTTCGCCGCTATCGGGGGCAGACAAATGGACGGCAAAGGCGGTGGTACCCCCCCCCGCCCCGTCCCACCGGGTCGCTTCGCCAGCATCGCATTCGAATCCCGGTTCGACGTGGCATCCACGACCGCTGGCGTTACCGGCGACGTCGGATACCGTGACGCCATGGCATCCCCCCGAGCGTATCGTGTCCGCACCGGTTCCGACGACGATCGTGATTCAACCGCCGGTGCCGCCACCGGTGGCCCCGGAGCCGCCGACGCCCGCCGAAATCCGCCAAGAAAAATGGCAGCAGAAACGAGACGACGCGAAACGCTCGGCCCACGAGGCTGCGTCGAATCATTTCGACCGTCCCCTGCCACCGTCTGACGAAATCAATCTCGGTTCGCGGCGGTCTCAATTGGCCGCTGCGGCGGTTGAGCAACTCCGGATCGCGCATTGGGCGAGGCAACGCGGTGCGACGGAATCGGCCAAGCAAGCTGCCACGCAAACGTTACGCACGATCGTGGCGCTGCGAGATACCGAGGTCGGCGACAACACGTTCACCAACGAACTCAACACCGCATTCACCGCGATCCGCGAATCGGCTGATTTTTCGGGGCGTTATGGGCCGGTCGATACCGCCGCGATCGAGCGTTTGATTGAGGTGCATCAAACGAGCGTGCTCAAGGGAGTGGACACGTCGCAATTGACGTCCGCCCGAGCCGTCGAGGCGTACTTAAATTTCGCGCAGCGGCGGCTCGTCAACACGACCGCCGGTGGCCCGTTGTCGGCTGAAGCGACGATGATCCTCGCCGATTTGGAATCCGTTGCGGCCAACACGCGTCGGACGATCGATTCTTCGCCCGACCACTCTCCGTTGCATTCGGCCGAACTCGCGCTGATGTACCGACGAGCGAGCGTGGAGATCGAACCGCACAACGCCGAAGCGTCTGCGGAACTCGGCCGCACGTTGCTAAAACGATCGATTCCTGGACCGGCCAAAGATCTTTTATTACAGAGCGTGCGAGTCGCACCGACCCGCCAAAGAATGGAGTCGTTGCTCGAAGCGGCGGCGAAGTCGGGTGATTTTGTACTCGTCGATCAGTGCGAGAAACAGCTCGCGTCGGTACACCTGCCGAGCGAATTGCCGGTGACGGTGATGTCGCCTCAAGAGTTCGCCCGCACCGGTCAGACGATGCCGCCCGCAGTTTCATCGGGATCGATCGCCAGCACGACAGGTAATTTCAATAACGCAGTACCATCCGTTGCACCAGGGGCACAGTACCGAGTCGGCAGCCGGCCAGCCAACGGATCGCCGTACGGTAACGGGTCGCGAGTATCACCGTTTGGTGCCGGTCAGATTGTCGACCCCACCCTCCCGGAAAGTTGGTTGTCCAAACCATCGGCATCCTCCCCATCGCCGCAACCCGGTCATCGCCTGTTCTGGTAAATCCATTATGCAAAATCAATCTACTGCCGTACCGTCGACATGCGTTGAATTCCCCGCACGGGTGACCGACGTTGCTGTGGGGAGCATGTCTATTCACGGCCTGATGTCGGTCGGACTCGTTTGTTTCGGTTTGGCGTTCGGTGGAGGGGTCGTTGACGCTCAACAATTGACCGGCCCTGGGGCATCGACGGCAGAGCCGGTGGAATTGCCGGCACCTCGCCAGCCGACAACGAATCCGTTTTTCAAATCCGTTCGGAGACCATCGCCGGAGACAGCATCGCCAAAGACAGCGGCAGCGAATACCGGTCGGGCAATGGTAGACTCATCGGAGGAGATCGCGGACCCTTTGGAGCAATACCGCCAATCGCTCGAAGAGCATGTGATGCGGCAAGCGCATGCCAAAGCGGAAGCCCGCGCGAGGTTCGAATCGCGCTCGTTGGACCTGATCCCCAAATTGACGCTGACGGCGCTGACGGCGAATAAAACGTGGGCGGCGGACGCGGACGCGGCCGAAAAAGCAGCTGCCGAAAAAGCAGCGAAAAAAGCGGCTGAAGCGGCGGCGCAATTCGATCGGGATGTGGATTTGTTGCCGCCGCCTCGGATCGAACTGGACGATGATGACCTGCCTTCGCCGAGCGATCTGCCATTCTCGACCGATCGCGACCTCGACGATCGGTTGCTGCCCGTGCTGCCCAAAGAACGCGACGATCTCGGCTCCTCCGAGCGAAAAATCCCGGCTCCGCTGAAAAAGAAACGCGACGAACCGACCGAAAGTCCGAGTCGCTTGGGTGGCGATTCAACGCCGCCACTGCCCCAATCGAAATCGCCGTCGGAGAAACGAGAGTGGAAGAGTCCGCCTACGCCGGATTTCAAAGATCGCAGCACCGAACCGAGCGACGATCAGAACGACGATCGGGCGACCGAGAGGAAAACGGCGAGTGATTCCCTTCGCAACAACCGATCGGAGCGACGCTCGCAGTCGGTTTTGGATGTGCCGGTGGATCCCCGCTATCCCAACGCGACGCATTGGACGGGTTTGATTGAGGATGAACAGAAACGTTGGCCGATGCCAGCGAGCCACCGGCCTCACATTCCGGTTTTCCATGTCGCGTGTTCCGCGTGCGGCGGATGCGTCGACCGACACGGGGTCGGTGTTCGTGACAAATTGGGCGTAAGCATCGGCATCGGAACGCGTGAGCAACCGGCCTGCCAGTGTTGGCGTTGTCCTCACGGGGCTCCGTTCAATTTGTACGGCCCTGGTGGTTATGCCGGGCCGGCTCGTTCATCGCCGCTGCCCGAGTACCGGTTACGGGCCGGCGATCAGGTGCAGTTGACGTTCTTAATCAAAACAATTCGCTCGATCGGTTCCTATCGGTTGGTCGTCGGTGATGAGTTATTGGTCGAATCCGATGCCGACGCGAACCTGACACGGGGAACGCTCGACCGCGGTTTGGAGATCCAACCCGACGGCACATTGACGCTCCGATTCATCGGTCAGGTTCACGCGGCGGGTCAGACGATCGAGCAACTGCGTGATCTGCTGAACGATCGTTATGAAGAGTTTTACCCTGACCCGGCGATCGACGTGACACCGGTTCGGACCGGCAACGTGGCCCGTCAAATTCGCGAGGCGATCAGTGGTTCGGAAGGTTTCAATCCGCAGCAAGCCCTACAAACGGTGACCCCCGAAGGCACCCTGCGTTTGCCACGATTGGGGGCCATCCCGACGCAGGGATTGACGCTCGGCGAACTCAAACGCGAGATCAATCTGCGTTACGATTCCATCGGTGCCGGTTTGGAGGTCGAGGTGATGCTCGAGCAACAGGCGCCTCACTATGTTTATGTGCTCGGCGAAGTCGCGAGGCCAGGGCGTTTCGAAATGGACGCACCGACGACGGTGCTCGGCGCGATGAGTTTGGCGGGTAGTTTCGTGCCGGGCGCGAATTTGCGTCAGGTCGTTGTCTTTCGACGCGGAGAGAATTGGGAATTGCTCTCGACCGTGCTCGACCTGCGAGGTGCTTTACTAGGCAAGGCATCCCGGCCCGTGGACGAAATTTGGGTCCAGGACGGCGATGTGATTATCCTTCCACCGGCACCGATCCGGCTGTTCGATCGTTTCGTGCAGCAGGTGTTCACCGAAGGCATCTACGGGATCGTGCCGTTTGGAGGCTTCTCGGTTGCTCTCGGGGACAATAATTAGGGGCCGACTTCGCGGTCCGAATTCGCCCGGGGTGAAGTTGCACGGTTTCTGCGGTTTTCCAAACTTGCCACGCCGACTATCCTATCAATGACTTCTGACGTGTTCTTCCCTTCGGATTCGACCTCGAAATCACGCCCATGCCCGCAAAACAGCTCCCTTTCGATCGTTCGTTCGTCGATCGTCTCATCGCCGACCACCCCACCCCGTTTGTTTTGTACCACGAGGACGGCATCCGCCAGCGTGCCCGCGACCTGAACAACGCGTTCGCCTGGAACGAGGGGTTCCAGCAGTACTTCGCCGTCAAAGCGACCCCGAATCCGCACATCGTTGCGATCATGGCGGAGGAGGGCAACGGTGCCGATTGCAGCAGCGTGGCTGAACTGATCACCTGCGAACGGCTCGGCATCACCGGCCACGACGTGATGTTCACGTCCAACAACACGACGGTCGAGGAGTTCGCGATCGCCGCCCGACTCGGGGCGATCATCAACCTCGACACCCCCCACCATATCGAACAATTGCAGCAACTCGACGCGCTGCCCGAGATGGTTTCCTTCCGCTTCAATCCGGGACCGGAACGGCAAGGCAACGTGATCATCGGCGATCCGAAGGAAGCCAAATTCGGATGCACCCGCGATCAACTCTTCGAAGGTTACGCGCGGTGCGCCGAAATCGGGATCACGCGTTTCGGTTTACACGCGATGGTTGTGTCCAACGAATTGAACGTCGAGGCGTTGTTGCAAACCGCCGAGATGCTGTTCGATTTGGCGATCGAGATTCAACAGCGGACTGGCGTCGAACTCGATTGCATCAATCTCGGTGGCGGGATCGGCGTGGCCTACCGTCCCGAGCAGAGTGAAATCGATCTTGCCGAATTCGGCCAAGGCGTTCACGCTCTCTACGAATCCAAAATCGTGCCGGCGGGACTCGCGCCGATCCGGTTGATGATGGAGAACGGTCGCGCGATGACGGGACCGTACGGGTTCTTGATCAGCGAAATCATCAACCAAAAAACGTCTTATAAAAGTTATGTCGGTGTCGACGCTTGCATGAGCAACCTGATGCGTCCGGGAATGTACGGCGCCTACCATCACATCAGCGTCCTCGGCAAAGAAAACGACCCGGAGACGGAAACCGTCGACGTGGTCGGCTCATTGTGCGAGAACAACGACAAGTTCGCGATCGATCGCCAACTGCCCCCGACCGAAGTCGGTGATATCGTCGTGATTCACGATGCCGGTGCCCACGCGCATTCAATGGGGTTCCAGTACAACGGGCGATTGCGATCCGCCGAAATTCTCTACAACGACGCCGGCGAGGTGCGTGAGATTCGCCGCGCCGAAACGTTCGACGACTACTTCGCCACCGTCGATTTTAGCTCCGTCCGAATCGGCGTGAAACAGGTTGCAGCAGGTTAGGTGAGAGGTCATATTCTCGCTCTTCCTTTTCCCGCTCTCCTATTGAAAAAATATGCCGAAACTCACTGTTGAAAACGTTGGTACGTTCGAAGTTCCTTCCGGCAAACGGCTCGTCCAAGCCCTGACGCAAGACGCCGGCACGGATCAACTGCACGCCTGCGGCGGGGCGTCCCGATGCACGACGTGCCGTGTTGAGTTTCTCGTCGGCGAACCGGACTCAATCACCGAGGCGGAGAAAGAAACACTTCGCGCTCGCGAAGTCACCGCTCCCGGTTTGCGTTTGAGTTGCCAGATCGCCTGCGACCATGATATATCCGTACGATTGATCAGCCGCCTCGAAGGCAGCGGCCGCAAAGACCAAGGTGGCGTGGTCAATGATGAAATCCAACCGACACCGCAGTGGACCACGAAGTAGACAACGGTGCATTGGATCACCTGAGCGATCTCGCATCGGTGTGGGACGCGGTAACAACGTAGCCTGACTCTTCGAGTCGGGCACAAAAGCGGCAACCAAACTCGACTCGAAGAGTCGAGCTACAAAAATGAAAGGCTCAACGACTTCCGCGACGTGTGAACCCAAAGCAGGCGGGAGCCTGCAAGACAGTGTGTTCCCGGGCAAGAGCCCTCTTTATCCTACACATCTTTTTAAAGCAGAGGTCCCCTGCCAGCTTCTCTGGCATTCGCTTGGCGATGCTGATCCGTTTGACGATGAACCACCCGTGACTGCGTGTCACGTCGCACACATGCGTGAAGCCCAAAAAGTCAAACGTCTCCGGTTTGCCAAGTCCACGCTCGGCGCGATTACTCGCGGCAAAGCGACCAAATTCGAGAAGTCGGGTCTTGCCCTCGTGTAGCTCCAAGCCGAACTTGCTCATCCGCTCTTTCAAAGCGTCCAAACAAGCGACCGCTTCGTAGCGGTGCTGGAAGCCGATGACGAAGTCGTCCGCATAACGAACAATCACAACGTCACCACGACAGTTTCGACCACGCCAATCCTGTATCCACAAGTCCAATACGTAGTGCAGGAACACGTTGCCAAGAAGAGGCGATATGACCGCCCCCTGTGGCGTTCCCACGGTTGTCTCAGACCATTGCCCCTCTTCACTGACCCCCTCTTCACTGACCCCGGCGCGAAGCCATTTCCGGATCAGTCGGAGGATGCGTTTGTCGCCGATCCGGTGTTCCAAGAACTTGACCAACCACTCGTGGTCGATCGTGTCAAAGAATCCTTTGATGTCGGCGTCCAGTACCCAACTCACCTTCTTGCTTGTGATCGCAACATTCAACGCATCAAGCGCCGCATGCTGAGAGCGACCAGGCCCCAGTATCTGCCGGAAAAGGGGCCGTAGCTGAATCCGAGAAAATCTTGCTCGTAAACGCAGTTCAGCACCCACATGACCGCTTTCTGGACAAGCTTGTCCTCCAGCGATGCGATACCGATCGGTCGCTGGCGACCATCGGACTTCGGGATGTAGATACGCTTCGATGGCTTTGCCCGGTAGGCTCCCCGGTGAATTCGACCATGAAGATCGACGATGCGATTCTCAAGGTCACTTTCGTAGTCCTCCCAAGTCACTTCATCAACACCCACCGCAGCATCCTTCTTCAATGCGAAGAAGGCTTCCGTTAGTAGGTCTTCGTTGACGTGATGCAACAAGAAAGTGAACTTCATCTCGCGGTAATCGCGAGCTGATTGTCGCACGCCTGCCAATCCGAATGACCTGCCACGATTCCGCTTCAGTGCGCGGGGCGGGTCGGACGGGCCGACGTTCCTCTTAGCTGCCAGAGTCCCGTAGGGAAAACAGGGCTTTCCTCGGCAGACTCCGCAGCGGGTTCAGTTCCCGCGTTGTTCGCCTGATTCGACAGTACTATGGACTCATCTGAATTCCGATCAACGTTCATGACAGGCTTATCCGCAGAGCGGTTCCCTGTCCGCCGAAGCGGCTTCCGCCCCAATGGTGGGCGTTGCCCTTCAGGTTGATCGGACCTCCCGCCCCCAATCTCAGGCGAACGGGCGCGTTCTGGATTTTCCACACATGCTCAGGGTCTCTGACTCCGCCGTGTCCACTTGGCACTTGCCATTTCGCGAACCAAGCGATGTTGCCTTCCCCTTGTCAGGACAAGGTCGGCACACGGAAAAGAGGCCCGTGTTGAATGATTACAGGGGAGCTCAATACATTGGCCTGCGCTTCCCCCGGTACGGACGCTCAGCACGACGTTGTTACCGCAGTCGCACCTCCGCCGGGGGCCGAAGTCGGTGGCTAGTCGTTCTTCGTAAGAAACTTTCATTCTCGATCCAAAACCGGTTTTATCCCGGCACACCCTGACACCTTTACCAAGTCCCGGCGATCGAGTTGATCTCGGGCTGGGGCGGCGTCATCGGCGATCCCTCGCGTCCGCGTCGTTGCGGGCACAGCATCAACCATCGGCGGGCCACCTCCCGATCATCCCAGGTTGCCACGACATCAAGACGCGATCTCAAAATCAAATGGAAATGGTTAGAGACAACAGCAAACCCGAGCAAATCTACGCCTATCGCCGCCGCAAGTTCGCGCAAATACTCCTCGATCGAAACCTTCCGGTGGTCAAAATTTTTCCCGGAGATCAAGTCCTCTCCCATCAAGAAGCATCGCCGCGTGGTGCGATTATAAAAGTGACCGATCGCCACCTCATCAGGATCAAACACTTCGCTGCGAGCCAAACGAGCCATCACACACCTCCCAGGAGGAAAAAACAGAGCAACTGACAAAATCAGAAAACTCAGCCCACCCTCCGTCTGGAGCCAATCCAACACCCGAAAAGATGCTCTGTCCCTAGATTGTCCTGCTAGATTGTCCTCCTTGCCATTTTGCCCGAGATCGTCTTCACCCCCGGCCCAGCTAGTCGGATTGCTTCAGCGTAGGCTTCATGGCTCCTTCCCAATCCCTTTAAGTCACCCATCCCAATTTTATTGATGAACAGGTTGCCGGTTTCTGGATTGAAAGTTGCAACTATACGTTGTTGCCCGTCTAGAAACGCGTCGATTGGCGTACCCGCATTCAAATTTCGTGGAACCGAAGTTATTGGTCCCCTTGGGGCATCACTTCTTGAAGTATTTTAAGAACCTTTCAAACACAAAAGAGTCGCAACCGTCTTCGTAACATCCGACAATCTCAATATTTATCACAGCCCCATCAGAAGTCGTAATCACGAGATTTTTACAACTCTCGATTTCCTTGCTGGAAGATATTCGGTCAATTTCGCAGAACCTGATCTTCCGGATTTCGCGTTCATTGCAAATCACAATGGCGTCGTCCATGACTACGATTGCGTGGAACTGATCATACTTCGCTACGCCATTCGTTTCGCGGTTGTCATAGACACCAACAATGTCCTCGGAGGCAATATTAAGCGATTGGCAAACTGCGGACAGGTGTTCACAACCAATCCCCAGTGGGTGATACCTTTCCAGTTTGCGCAACGTTCGGTGTGCAAAAGCCTCGGTCGTAATCGGTTGAACTGACATATTTGACCTACAACGTCCCTTCAAAGTACCAGTTATTTCCAACCGGATACTGCTTCCAGCCTTGCCGCTCAAGGGCCTTCGCCAAGAAACCAGTTCGCTCTTTGATCGTGGCTTCAATCCTAATGCTCGTTGCCCCAGACGCGCGAGCGGCATCCTTCAAGCGTTCGGTTAGTCCGAAAATCTTTGTACCAAGATTGTTTTCACCGACCTTTGCGAGTCTTGCGATAACGATCCAAGCCGTGCCATCTTTGACTATCAGCGAACCTGTCACCTCAGCGATCTCAGAAGTAAGACCCAAGTCGGCGGGCGTAAGTGCTGAGCTTGCTCTCCTTGGGGCCTGCTCATTGATACGTTCGAGCGGCCTCACACCGGATTTCGCTACATTCTTCGACAGGGTCAGTTTGATCCCGAAGAGTCGGAGCAGTGCTTCGCCGCCTTCTCCGTAACCACCGGTTCCATTGTACAACTTGTACGCCGCTTGACTTCCTCGATACATCGCGAGGCTGCCTTCGATGGCAACCCCTGTCGCGCGGATGACCTTCTCGCCGCGTGCGGTCGTGGTGAGTGCTTTACTCGCCCCACCGGTGAAAACCATCGCGACATCGCCAGCGAGTGAGATACCCGCTTCGGCATACTCTCCTTGAGAAGCCTGATCGACGGCGGCACCGAGTGGAATAATGTGAAGCGAAAACTCGAGCACGTTGGCGACACCCTCGGCGCCCCCAATGTGATGGGGATCGACGACGAACAATTCCATCGCCGTTCTCGGATCTAATGTGCTCGGTGCCAATCCGGCGAGTCGATATCGGGGCGGGGTGAACCAGCCTGCTGAGACATACTCGACCACCATTTGCAGCGAGTCACCATTAGCAAGTTTCAGTGGAATCAAGTACGCCATGACGGGATCACGGTACGTAAAGGAGAACACGTGCGAGAGTGTCCCCGCTTTCTCGTGTTCCCGAATCAGTTCTCGCATTCGATCGAACGGTAGGTTCTCGAAGTCGAGTTTTACCGTGATCGATATCGCTTCGGCAACTTGCTCCTCCGGTGACTTGGTGGCGTCCTTTGGCAGGGCTTGGAGTTCGCGACGATCGACCAGTTTTTGGGCGACGTCATGAACCGGGGTGCTTTCATTTGCGATGAAGTCAATGGATTGACTCGCGGTGAAGGAGACGTCGCGAGCGAACTGCGTCTCACTGCCTTCGTTGCTACCAGTCGAGTTGTGTCTGAGTTCTTGGAGGAACTCGTCCATGAGGCGATCCATGTCCCGAGGTGGCACCGGAGTTTGGGTGACGTTGCCTGCGGTGCGGAACGCATCTGCCGTCTCCGTGTCGGCTGAGTCAAGCCAAGTCGTTGCGCTAGCTGCTGTCCACGAGGGACGCGGAATTGCGTCCGGAGTTGCAGGAGCCTGAAGTTCGGGGACGTCGGAGATATCGTCTTCGAGTTCTAATTCGAACTCGGTCCAGTGGGTGTATCGGTCCCAGGTGAACTCGTTGATTTGCTCGACGACTTCATCGACGAGTTCGATCCATTTGTCGGCGGGGAGGTCGGTGCGGATACGGGTTTTGTCGGCCGTGAGGATCGCGGCGGACCAGGTTTGATCGGCGCTGGCCGAGTCGATACGGAGGTCCGCGTGCGCAGCGGCTCCGGCGGTCCACCAGTTCGCACGGGCGGTTTCGCGGTCGGTCGTTCGTGTCTCGGTGGCGGTGGTGATGTCGCTCGTCCGGTTGGCGTCGGCCTCGGTGATTTGGTCGACGTCATCATAAACGAAATCCTTCTCCGCGGTGGCCAGGGCGATGGTGTAAGCGGACTCGGCGGCGGCGGCAGCGGTGGCGAAAACGACGGCGGGGCCGGCGGCGTTTTCGTAGAACGTTTTGATGGCCAGGGCGCGGGCGAGGGACGCGGTGTTGTCGGCCGTTGCGGCGTCGCGGTCTCGGGTGTGGACGGCGTCGGCGAAGGCGTCGTCGCGAATTTTGACGGCGGGCAGGATCGCGTCGGTGTACTCGGCGTCGGCGTCGTTGCGTGCGGTGATCAGGAGGGAGTGTGCGGTGCCGAGAGTCGTGAGCAATCCGGCTCGGAATTGGGCGTTGCTACGGAGGTAGGCGGTGTAGGGCAGGTTGTATTGTTGATCGTAGTAATCGAAGGCTCCGAACTCGGCGTTGGGAATCGCTGTTTGCGCAGCCCGTTGGGCTTTCATGGTGTCATCGCGTCGGTCCCGTTTGGCGATGGCTTCGGAGGTGAGGAAGGTTTCGTCGTCGGTGGCGGCGGATTTGGCACGGGTTTGCTCGGCATCGGCGACGGCGTGTTGGTAGGTCAAGGTTTGGCCGGCGATGGCGACGTCGAGGGTGTAGTCGGTATTGGCGGTCCCGACGGTGTAAGTCGATCGGGTGGTCGCTTCGCTGGTTCGTAGGACGGCGAGGGCGTTGGCGATGGTGGTGGCGAAGGTCAGTTCGATATCGGCGATCGTTTTGCGGTAGGTTTTCGAGGCTTCGGATTCGATGGGGAAACCCTCGTTGCTGTATCCGGATTCGGGATCGTCATCGGCGAGATCCATGTCGCGGGTTTTGATCGCGTGTGCGGTGCCGATCAGGACGCCCGCGTCGGCACCGGCGTTGGTGGTGAGCGAGTTCGCTTCGTTTTGCGTGGCGGCGAGCCAGCGTGTGTTTTCGATGGGGACGATCGAGGTGCGGTAGTCTCCGAAGGCGCCGTCGGCTGCGATCCGGCGTTTCCGTTCGGCTTCGTTGCGTGCGTTTTGGAAGATTTTATCGGAGAGAGCATCAGAGTGGTCTCGGGTCGCGTTGGCGGCTGCGATTGCGGAGGTGAAGTTCTGTTGGGCGGTGGCAAACAATCGTTGGGAGGTGAAGTAGTTTATTCGCATCGCGCGGAAGCCCTCGACGTGGGCGTAGGCATGGAGCGCCGCGTTGATGGCCTCGGGGGTGTTGGTTTCGCCAGCGAGTTGGGCGAGTTGTTCGGCCTGGACCTGGGCAATCGCGATCCGGGCATCGATTTGTGGGTAGGAGATGGCGACGGATGTCGTGACGTAGTGTTGAGATCCGATGTCGGGGAGGGAGGTGGTTGCGTTGCCGATGGCACCGACGTAGGCGACGTTGGCGGTTTGCTCGGCTCCGGCGAGTGTTTCGTCGGCGAACGCCAGCGTGCTGGTTTGGTTTTTGCGAGCGGTTTTGATTAGTCCTTCGAGGGTGACGTCTTCGGCCCCGACGGCGGTGACGTAGGTGACATCGGATTGTCCTTTCGTTTGGACCATGGCGACGTTGGCGTTGCCGATGGCGGTCGCGTAGGCGACGTTGGCGTTGCCGATGGCTTCGGCGTGGTCGCGTTGGGCGGTGTCCTCGGCGTCATCGAAATCGTCTTGGGCCTCTTCGATATCATCGCTGAGTTGTTCGGAGGAAGCAGGGGAAACCGAGCCAATGTATCCGGCGCCGTAGCCCCATCCGTAACCACCCCATCCGCTCGACGAACTCCATCCCCAACCGAATCCATAGCCCAATCCGGCGTAGCCGTAGCCGCCGTAGTAGCCGCCCGAACCGAATCCACCGAACCCGTAACCGTAGCCATAACCGCCCAAACCGAAGCCGCTGTAGCTGTAGCCGGAGTAGCCAAGCCCGTAGCCGCCGTATCCGTAGCCGCCATAGCCACCGTAGCCGCCATAGCCGCCATAGCCGTAGCCGCCGTATCCGAAGCCGTAGTAGCCGCCATAGCTGTTGTAATTGACGGACGTGATATCGGTCCAAATTCGATCGGTCCACGTGGGATCAACGGCTTCGCTATCGAAGAACTCTTCGTAGGCTTCTCCGATTTCTGCGGCAAAGATATCGGTGGCGTCGACGAGTTCTTGATCGCGAGTTTTGGCGGCGCGGGCGATGGCATCGGCCTTGTCGGCGGAGGCCCGCATGACGACATCGTCGTGAATGGCCTCGGCGATTGTTTTCTCGGCGGCGAGGGCGTGGGCCGCCTTGCCGGTGGCGATCGAATGGTCGACTTGAGCGGGGGTGACGGCGGCGGAGTAGGCGAGTTCGGCGGAGTTGATGCTTTCAACATGAGTGACTTCGGCCGCGTGTAGTGAGTTCAGCCGAGTCAGTATGGCGAGGGTGATTGCGTCCTCGGCGAGGTCGCGTATCAGGTGTACCGAGTTGGCATCGAGCGCGACCGAGGTGGTGGCTTGGGCAGCGGGTCCGGCCAGCACGTCGGTGGTCCCGAAGCTGATCGCATTGGAGTAGCGTATCGCCAGCGTGTTGTACCACGCGACCTCATGCATCCCTGACGCGGCGATATCGTCTTCCCGTTTCGCAGCGTCGGCGATCAGAATGTCTTTGTCGTAGAGGTGATCGGCGGCGGTGGTTTGGGTTCGGTAGAGGTTGTTGGCGCTGGTTCGGGCGGAGGCGGCACCGATGTCACGGGAATGAACGGTGGTGATGAATGCGTCATCGAGGGATTTTTTTCCGTTGGCGAATGCGGTGGTTGCGTCGAGTAATTTTTGAGCGAGGGCGCGTTGCGAGTTGCCGAGGGTTTGGACGTTGTCGACCTCGTCTTCGGATTTCTTGGCTTGTTCTTTCAGGGGCGGGTTACTAGCGCGGTGGGCGGCCCATTGTGCGAACAGGCGTTGTCGTGATTCACGGACGAGATCGGTGGCCTCGCTGCCGGCCTCGTTGTAGGCATCGGTCGCTTCGGACATCGCTTGGTTGAATGCCTCGACGGCGTCATCGACGTTGTCCTGATGATCGTCCCATTGAAGATCATCGTTGGTGTAGTCTTCGTAGGAATCGCCGGTGGTTCCATTGAGTTCGGCGTGGGCGGATATGGATTGATTGGAGTAGTTGATATTGGTGTTGAGCATTGAAATGCGGTACGCCGTTTCGGATTGGGATGCTTCGTTGGCGTGCGCATCGGCAAAGGCTCGTTCGTCTTCGGCGGCTTTTCGTTTGCGTTCGACGTCGTCGCCGACTCGTTTTTCGGCCACTCCATTTTCGGCGAGTGTCGAGGTGTTTTCCGCGTTGACAATATTGGTAACAAAGGTGACCGTGTTGTTGGACAGACCGTCATCGCGAATTTTAGTTGCCATTGCGATCTCGGTTCGATCTTGCGTGGCGGTTTGAGACAAGGAGTTTTGGCGGGTGGTTTCGGCGGTGCGGAGATCTTGGGCGTATTTCAGTTCTGCGGCACCGGCGGCGATTGCCCAGGTATGGTCGACGTTGGATTGATTGAGATGCAGTCGGGACCATACGGACCCGGCGCGGTTGTCCCAGTTCGTGATGATGGTTCTGTAGGCGTTGGCTTCGGCGAGGTAATAGGCTTTGAGTGCGTCGGCGTCGTCGACATGCTGATCGGCGTGGAGGAGGATGGATTGATCGTCGTAGATTTTGTCGGTCGGCGCAGCGACTTGGACGTAGACAAGGGTGGCCGCGTGGAGGGCTTTTTGATGATTGGTTTTTGCAGTGACCAACGCGATCGAGTTGGCGGTGGATAATCCTGATTTGGTATCGCGATAGGTTCGGTCGGAGCCGGCATTGTCTTCTTGAAGTTCTCCGGATGTTTCCATGCGATCCGCGTTGTATTGCGACCACGCTTCGCGAGCGGAGGTGCCGAATGCCGCGTTGTCGTTGTGGTTTGCGGTGGCGATGATTCGATAGGCATTGTTGCGTGCTTGAGCCCACGTTGCTCCGGCGTTCGCCGAGGTGCTGGGGCGAATCCCTTTGAACAACCGCCTGGCATTGATCATGGATTCCTGGTAATCCAGATAGGCATCGGCGATAGTGTTTGCGTAGGCGACTCCTGCCTCGATGCGTGCGATGGCTCGCGTGTGCGAGGCGTTGGTCATTTTTCGATCGAGTGTGGCACGGTCGTCTGCGGATGCTTTGTCGGCGATGGCTTTGTTGACGGCGGCGTCATCTCGCGATTTTTGCTGGGCACTGATCCGTGCGGGGGCCGCATCCCTGGCTTGGTTTTGGATGGCGAGGGTGAGGTTGTAGTCCGCGTCGGCAACGGACTCGGCTCGGGTTTTGTCGGCGTCGGCGACATCGGTGGTATGAGTCGCGTGTGCGGTTTGCAGGCTAGTGGAACGGGTGACTTCGTTGGTGGCGAGTTGAAGCTGGAACGCGGTCCATGGGTTGGAGAATGCGTTGTTCCATCGCTGCATTGCACTCTGACGAGCATGGGCAACGTCGACCCACGATTGGGCGCGGGCGGATTCGATGGCGAGGGTTTCGGCGTGTGCGTTGGCCGCCAATTGGCGGTCGTAGATTTTTTGTGCCTCGGCGATGGCAATGTTCGACGCGTAGTCCAGATTGACGGTTCCTTGGTCGCGGTCGGCGCTGGCGGCGGCCTGGATCTCGGCGACTTCTTTGGCGTGTTGTGCGATGGCTTTTTCGTAAGTGACCGTGAGTGGCCGAAGGGTGTCGGCGCGTTGTTTCTGCGCGTTGACGTAGGCCAGCGCGTAGGATCGGTTGAGCGCGATTAAGATCTTTTCGTATTGGTGGCTCGTTTGGGCATTGGCGAGGTCTCGGCGTTTGGCCGCGCGATGCACCTGCTCGTGGTATTCATCCCAGGCGTTGTTGCGCTGGGATGTTGATGGGGGCGGTGTCTCGCTGAGTATTTCGTTTCGTGCCTCGCCTGCGGCTTTGACGGTTGCGTTGAATTGTGATTGGCTGCTGGCGTATCGGGTGGAGGCGATGTCGGCCGCGTTTTCGATTTGCGATTGACGCGAATCCCGCGCGGTGCGGACGGCATTTTGGAAGGCATCGTCGGCGGACTGAACGCCGTTTCGGTAGGCTGTTTCGGCGGCCTCGATGTCGGTGGCGGGTTCTTCGGCGAGCTTGGCATCGTATTGGTCGGCAGCATCCGCGCGAGCGGTATTGTCTAACTCTTTTTGCAGTGTGACGGCATCGTTGAACACGTTTCGAGCAAGTCGATCGGCAGCCTTTTTCGCCTGCTGCGCAGCCGCCTTGGCATCTTCGAAGGTCGTTTCGGAGGTGACGAGGTCGGCTTGATAGATCGGATCGGAAGCATAATCGTAGGCCGGACCCTGGAACGTGGGGCGGCTCGCCGGTGGCGTGGGCTGATCCTGATTCGAGGGTAGTTGAAGGAAACTGAGTGGTGTGCCGACCTCCCAATCGAATTTGGCGAACTCGTTGGTCGAGATATCTCCGGCGAACGCATCCAGGGCGGATTGATAGACGGCCTCGGCAGCGGCCTGAGCGATTAGGAAGGCATCGTTGGCGAGCGCGACGACGCTGTCGTAGAGGTCGTCGGCGATTGACAAGGAATTCGCCCGATCCGATTCGGCGGTGTCGATCGCATCGGCATAGTCGGTCTCGTCGGCACTGCGTTCGGTTTCGGCGGTTTCGTTGGCGGTATCGATATCGGAGTCGAAGGTCTCTTCGGCGGTGGGGTCTTCCTCGCTGTCTTCCTCGCTGTCGTCTTGGTTCTCCTCTTGGTTTTCTTCTTCTTCGTCGTCGTCGGTGGTTGGTCCTGTGCCACTGCCTGGGTCTTCGTCATACCAATCCTCGTCTTCAGGTTCTTCCCATGGGGTATCGGTGTTGTTCCCATCGGGTGCGTTAGGTGAGTAAAACGATGACTCGGGAGGGACGATTGCTTGCGTGACATCGACGTGCGCCCAATTACCAATGACATCCAAGGCGTTGACGTAGTCGTATCCGATTGATCGAACGGAAACGGTGTGCGTTCCAGTTCCATCGAGCGTTGGAATGAACGAGAACCGTCCTTGGTCGTCGAGTCCCGCTCGTCCGTCTGGGATCAGGTCACCATCGGTATCCCACTCAACGATTGGGTTGCCGAGACCGCTGGCGGTATCGACTTGCCCTTGGACGCGTGCGGATGACCCTTGTTGGCCCGCTATCACTGTCGTGATCTCGGACGTGGAGAGCTGAGGCGGGGCGTCTTGGTTGGTATTTTGGTTCGCGGAGTCAACGTACTCAAACGAAAATGACTCCATGTTGCCATGCTGAGTTGTGGTGGCATTCGTTTCGAGGGGCTCGGTCCAAACTTCAAACTGGTGCGATCCGGTGGGCAGGTTTTCCGGTTGATAAACGAACTGGCTTCCTGCGTTGACTGGGAAGGAGGCGTTGGCGACTCGGTGACTTCGATCGTGAACTCGCGATTGCTATTCGCGAATTCATATTGGTCCGGTTGTCCATCACCGTCGAGGTCGATCTCGACCGTGATGACCCCGGAATGATTAACGGAGTCTGAGAACACACCGTGAAGGGTTGGATGGATTTGCAGAGAATTTGAATTCTCATCCTCGTTTTGACCGACCCACTGAGCGGACTCGACGGTCGGACCTGCGACACCTTGTGCGGCGATCGAAATCGTCTGCCAATGGCCGGTCAGGTAGACGCCCATGTCCACGCTGTATTCACGTACTCTCGCCGAGACCGTGTTCGTCGCAGTCAAGAGAGATTGAAGCCGTTCGTCAAAGCGTCGATTCCCATTAGGGATCACCTCCATGTCCGGCACACCATCGGAATCGAGATCGATTTCAATCGTCATCGGCTCGAACTTCCCTGGGATGTTGTCATTGATTTCCGAACCTGCCAGATCGCCGAATTCGCAGGTGACGTCAAAACTCTCACTGTCGAAGCGCGAGCCGACACTCTCGGGGCCATAACCCGGTTCGTACGGGCCAGCTGCGTAACTGCTACACGCCTGTGATGGGGCGCTGAAATCGAGAGCACGCTCACGGAAGAGCTGACCCGAAACACGACCTGTCAAATAGATACCAACCGGCAAAGCCGAGGTCGCACTGTTGTCGAGCGACTGGACGCGGGTGGCCAGCCCGTCGATGGTGAGATTCGACATGGGAACGTCTTCGAGGAAGAACTCAAACGGGTTCCAATCCAATGTTTCCGACCCGCCGGAATTCGGATTGATCACCAAGCGATAGTGAAAAATAACGGCGCCGATCTGATTCGGCAAAAAGCCATTCGAAGAGTGGGGATCGAAGAGAAATTCGCCGGTTCCGCTGGCGATCGAGAGCGTTGCGTCGACGATCCCGTTGTTGTTGTGATCGAACTCGACGGCCAACTCGGCGTCTCCAAAATCGCGTGCGATTCGCCCAAAGATGCGTGGGTCAATGGTGATTTTGTCTTCACGGTCGGTACCGGTATCGCGTGCTAAACGCACGTTTTGAAAAACTCCCGGATCGACGTCGACGATCGTGACGGAGATCGCGGACACGTCCATCGTGGCACCGACAGCGTTGGTAAGGTCAATTGAAAACTGTTCGTCGCCTTCGATTCGCAAGTCGCTGAACAGGGGAACCGTGATGGACTGAGTCGTATCCCCATGTGAAAAACTGACAGTGCCTGCAGTCGCCTGGAAGTCGAGACCGGCGGTTGCCGATCCGTCTTGAGTCGCAAACGCGAGGGACACCGGCGACGAAGCGGGGCGATCTAGCGAGACGGAAACCTCGGCGATTCCCGCATCCTCGTCCACGATCACGTTGTGGATGAGGAGATTCGGCAAGAGAGACGCGCTTGACGAACCTGATCCACTGCCCGATGTCGAGCCTGAATTACTGCTGCCCGTAGAACCAGAATTACTCCCTGATGTTGAACCCGAGGCGCTACCACTGGATGAACCTGAACCGCTGCTCGAACCGGATTGGCTGCCGCTTGCCGACCCCGAACCACTCGAACTGCCACTGGAAGAACTATCAGGCGGCAGTGGCTCTCCCGAGGCGAGGCGATTCGAGATTGATCGATCTGATATCGCTCGCTCGCTGCCTGCGGCAACCTGTTCGACGACAGAGACGGCAGGCGTGTCGCTCCATTGTTCGGCAACGGCGGGGTGAAAATCCACCGCCAAGAGTTGCCGTTCGGCGAGACGTTCCAGACGCAGGACTCGTGAGTTTTTGCGGCGTTTGCTGGCTTTCTTTTTACTTCGCTTAAGCCTGGCTCGAATGGGGGGGGCTGGTTCACCAGGCGGCTTCGAGTGTTTGTTTAAGAAAGTGGAGATCACCTCCTTTTTGGTCGCTAGCGGGGGATGACGACGCATTTGTTCGATGGGATCGTTTAGGGCGAGTGACGTTTTTTTCAAAAAACAACAAAAATAAAAATGACACGCAAGCCAAAGTCGAAATCCGGGATTCGTCGAAAAGCCGTTGCTCACCCGGCGGGTCAGACCACTTTTCCGTTCGGAATGACCTGCTGCGTCAATTTGCGGCGGCGAGAGGACCGGTGGAAATCTTTCGGCGAGCGGTTGCCGATCGATTGGCCGTTCGGGCAAGTGATACGCTTTCCGGCGATCGATGGTCTTTACTGCCGACACCCCTCGTGGTGGCAGGAAAGTGACGGGGCGTGGGGATGCTATCGATCGCATCTGCGAATCGTCGAGGAGTGTTTGAACTGCAATATCGAGAGCGTGTTGGTACTGGAAGACGATGCGGTTTTCCTTCCAGGGTTCTCTGAAAATGTTGCTCTATTCTTTCAACACCTCCCGTCGGATTGGGAGATGGTTTATCTCGGTGGCCAACTTTTGAAATCGCATCTTCGTCCACCTGAAAAGATCAACGAACACGTGTTCCGACCGTTCAACGTGAACCGAACTCACGCGTATGCGGTCCGTGGCAAAATGTTGGAGGTGTTGTACCAACACTACATCCGCCACGATTGGTATCCGAATCATCATGTCGATCACCACCTCGGACGGTTGCATGAAACGGGCGTGTATCGAATTTACACACCGGCGAGATGGCTCGTGGGCCAACTCGGTGATTCATCGGATATCAGCGGCCAAACAACCAGCAATCTGTTTTGGGAGCACCCGGAGTCTGCGGCGACGAGTGCCCCGGTTACGTATGTCGCGGTGCTGGGGTTACACGATTCCGGAGCCAGTGAGGTCGCAATGGTCTTGCATCATCTCGGCATCCACATGGGTGACGATCTTGGTGGGTTCGGAGTCAACGGCGGAGGAGAGGATCGGCAGCTCGCCGAAGTGTGTGAGCGAGCGATCCCTTTTCCATCGACGGAGTTGGAAATACCAACCGATGAACTGGAGGATCGGTTCAGTTCGCACCTCGGCCATCAAATGTGGTGTGCTACGAGACAATCCAAAATAGCGGGCGGTAAATACCCGCATCTATGTTTATTCGGCCCGATGTTGAAGCGTTGGTGTGGTGAACAGTTGCGGGTCATTTACGTCGAGCGTCCCATCGTCGACGCGATCAACTCCCTCACACGACGGATGCCAATGGTAATCGTTGATCCGCGTGCCGCTGAGCAAACCGCATCACGCATTCAAGGTGAATTGGAACAGGAGAAACGAGGGTTCCTGAGCACTCAATCGCATTTGACAAATCGCTACGACGACCTGAAAAGCTCTCCTGAGAGTCAGGTGCAGCGACTGGTGAAATACCTTTCCATCTCGGTTGAGGAAGCAACTCGCGATCGGGCGGTGGAGTACTTGCGATCGTGTCGTTGGTGATGCCGTGGCGACCGAGATGCCTGCCGAACCTTTGTTTGACGAAGTGCATCGTTCCAATATGACCAAAGTGGCTGCTAATCCGAAAACCGGCAAAGGCACGAAGACGTCCAACTATTCACCTCCCAATCTTGAAACCATCTTGAGCCGCAATGAAACGTGAATCCCAAATCGGAATCTGGTGGGACAACGGTACGCAGATCGTCGCCTACCCGCACGGGCCGGGCGAGGCGGTTCGAGTGACCGGGTTGTGTGACAGCGACGACGCCCACAACGACTCGTGGCCGGACGCCGCGATGCAATTCGGACTGACCGATTTTGAAGAATATTTCAGTATCCCACGTGGCCGAGTGCTTTGGTCGCCGGCCAAGCGAACTAGCATTATCTACCACGGCAACGCAACCACGCCGGAACGGTTGAACAAAATCGCCGCCGAGTTCTCGCTGAAAACCTGGGAGTCACGAACCGACATCCATTATATGATGGGCGACGCCATCAATGACCTGTTTGACGATTGATCTCTTCTTACCTAAGGAACACGGGATCAACAAGTATCGCATTGAACGTAGTGGACGAGGCAACGAGTCCACGCCCAGGACTCGTGGACGAGGCAACGAGTCCACGCCCAGGACTCGTGGACGAGGCAACGAGTCCATGCCCAGGACTCGTGGCCTCGTCCACTACGCCAGTTATTTATCCCGCGTTACTAAAGAAAAAACATGACCAAACACCTCGTTCTGTTGGGCGATTCCATTTTCGATAACAAGATCTACGTTCCCGAGGGGAACAGTGTCCACGAACACTTGATCGCCGATCTCTCACCACCTGATACGGCGTCGTTGGTTGCCGTCGACGGCGCGGTCATCAGCTCCGTGCTGCGGCAAATCGAACGAGTCCCCAGCGAAGCAACGCACCTCGTCCTGAGCGTCGGCGGCAACGATGCACTTTATTTGCAATCATCGGTCATGAGTGAGACGAGCGACAGCGTCTACCACTCGCTCGGCAAGATGAAGGCGGCGCTGGAAACGTTCGAGCAAGAATACAAAGAGGTCATCGGCGAACTACAGCGGTTCGACCTGCCTTTGGTTGTCTGTATGATCTATGATGTTGTTCCTGGACTTGACGATGCGTCGCGGGCGGGCCTGGCGATCATCAACGATATTGTCACCCGCACGGCGTTCAAGGAACGTCTCACGTTGATCGGCCTTCGATTGCTGTGCAGTGAGTCAGACGACTATTCGGAGGTTTCGCCAATCGAACCGTCGCACGAGGGCGGAGCCAAAATCGCAACGGCGATCTTGCACGCAGTTGCGGGTGACGCATTTTCCTCGAAAGTGATTTGCTGAGTTAAAAGCACGCGTTAGGCACGCGTTCGATCGACTCGTGAAACCTGCGTTGCGTTATCTGCTAAGTGAGGTTCTGTCGCACTTTTTTTAGCGATGTGTGTAGCGATAGAGAAGCAATGAGACACGCACTCGGACGGGACAAATGTCCCATCCTACGTCGCTTGTGGCCATTGCTCTGGGCGTTCAACGGTGCTTCTTGTTTTGCAATGTGAAGCAGGCGGGAGCCTGCAAGACAGTGTGTTCCCAGGCAAGAGCCTGGGACCAAGAGCCGATGAACCGGTTAGCTCATCTGGGCGTTGCACACATAGATCTTCATCGAGTGACGCGGCATCTCGATGACCCGGTTGCTCGGTGGCTCCGGTCCGTCGACATCGGGATAGATGTCCAGCGGCGGAACTCCTGCGGTGTCGGCAAACAGGTTCCAGACGGTCCCGCGACCGATCGAAGGCAGTTCGAAATCGAGATTGTCGCCCGTGCTGTTGAACATCATCACGAGGTCACGACCGAGTCCCTCGGGATCATCCAAACGGCTCGGTGCGGCAATGTAAGCGGTCATCGCCAGCGCCCCTTGGTCCCAGTGCAACGAATTCCCGTCGGCGCCGTACCATGACACGTCGGGGATACTTCGCCCATCGACCGGTCGACCGGTGAGGTATTCCTTGCGACGGACCGTCGGTTGCTTCTTTCGAAATTCGATCATCGCACTGACGAACCGGGTCAGGTCCGCGTTCTTCTCGACGAGTTTCCAATCGAACCAAGAGATATCGTTGTCTTGGCAATACGCGTTGTTGTTGCCCTTCTGCGTCCGGCGGACTTCGTCGCCACTGACGATCATCGGCACGCCTTGGCTGACGAGCAACGTCGCCAGCATGTTGCGAACCTGTTGGCTGCGGATCGTGTTGATGCACTTCTTACGAGTCGGACCTTCGACGCCGTAGTTATCACTGATATTGTGATTGTCGCCGTCGTTGTTGTTCTCGCCGTTGGCCTCGTTGTGCTTGTCTTTGTAGGACACCAAATCGTTCATCGTGAAGCCGTCGTGGCTGGTGATGAAGTTAATGCTGCAAAACGGCGGACGTCCGGCGTGTTCATACAAATCGCTACTGCCGGCCAACCGGGTCGCCATCGGCCCGAGAGTCCCGCCATCACCACGCCAGAAACCGCGTGCGTCGTCACGGTAACGACCGTTCCATTCCGCCCACCGCGAGTCACCGAAACTGCCGACCTGGTAGGCACCGGCGGCATCCCACGCTTCGGCGATAATTTTCGTATCGGCGAGCATCGGATCTTCGGCGATCAATTCCACCATCGGCGGGTTGGGAATCAAATTCCCCGTCCGGTCCCGACTGAGGATACTCGCCAAATCGAAACGGAAACCATCGATGTGATAGTTATGCACCCAGTGCCGCAGACAATGGAAAATCATCTCCCGGACGACCGGGTGGTTGCCGTTGATCGTGTTGCCGCAACCGCTGTAGTTGCAGTAGTGCTGTCCTTCGCTAAGGATGTAATAGACTTGGTTTTCGAGTCCCTTGAACGACAACGTCGGCCCGTTCTCGTTGCCTTCGCAGGTGTGGTTGAATACCACGTCGAGAATGACTTCGATGCCGGCCGCGTGGAGGGCCTTAACCATCTGTTTGAACTCGTTGACTTGAGCGCCCGGTGCACCGTCGTGAGCGTAACCGCGGTGAGGCGCGAAGAACGCCATCGGGTCGTAACCCCAATAGTTCGGCCGAGTCAGTTTCTTGCCGTGCGGGTCGCGAATCGGGAATTCGTGAACGGGCATCAGCTCAACGGCGGTGACACCGAGCGATTTTAGATACGGGATCTTTTCGATCACGCCGAGGTAGCTGCCCGGTGCTTTGACCTTTGCCGTGCGACTCTTGGTGAAACCACGAACGTGCATTTCGTAGATTACCGTTTCGCTCATATCGTGCCGCAGATGTCGGTCGCCTTCCCAATCGAACGAATGGTCAACGACGACGCACTTGGGCGGGCGAACCAAACCGTCTTTGCCGGTTTGATACGTCCCCGCGAGGGCTTGGGCGTACGGATCAATCAAACGAGCCGTGGCATCAAAACGGTGGCCGTTCTCAGGCTCCCACGGACCGTTGGCTTGGAAGTGATAGAGTTGTCCGGGTTCCAGCCCCGGCATGTTCAAACTCCAAATATCGCCCCAACGATCGGTGTCCCGATCGAAGTCGATGACTTGGGCGGGTTCACGGTCGTTGACCTTGTTGTACAGCAAGAGACGCATCTCGGTCGCCGAACGGCTAAACACCGAGAACTGGGTCCCGGTGGCCGAAGGGTTCGCACCGAAAGGGGGTGCGTAGCCAAATTGTAAGTCAGGGCAAGGTTGTCGCATCAGCATTGAAAGATCGCTCCTCGAGTCATTCACATTGGGTGTCGGAATCGACCGATTTGCTCGCGAATCCGATTTCGCAAACAAACGTTCTACAGTCTCTTCCGATCGGGTTCCGGTTGTCAGTCCAACCCTACCACTCGGCATGTCACCGGGAGGCCAAATCTCAATTTCTGGAATCGAAAACTGCATCTAACCAGCGTTGGCGTGCTAGTAGGGCAATCGGTTCGTTCCAGGTAAACGATGAGTGCAATGACGATTAAAACGCCCTCGCCGCAGTTGCGGGGAAATGCGGTCCGTCATGGGTCGGTAAAGGCATTGCCGTCTCGGCAGAAACCCCTCCAATAGGGACGAAAAGTCTCGTCCCCGAAATCAGTCGTTCGCGGTCTCCTTGAAAGGTAGTGAAACGTCTCGAAACAAAGTACGTCAGCCTTTCCAGGCTGACATCCTGAAAAAAATGTACGTCAGCCTTTCCAGGCTGACATCCCGATTGGCCATGTCAGCCTGGAAAGGCTGACGTACAAAACGGATCAACGGGTGCGTGTTGTATAGTTTAACGTCTCAAACAGGCGAGTTTGACAATCGGTGCCGGCACGACCGTTTTCACACGCTTGCCTGCCCTAATTCCGCCGTAGTGGCGGATTGAGGGACTCTGACTAAATAGGGAGGTTATTTTGCCATTGTCGTCGAACAGGGTCGAGATTTTTAATCCGCCGCCGGGGGCGTTTTTCCGGAATCACAACCTTACAATGACGCCGGGAATCGGGCGGAACGAGTGACGGCTCGCACGCCCGAGGCGTGCGCCATTCTGATTAAGCGGTGTCAGGATACCGCCTTTTTATTCAAACTCAGCAAATTTCGCACCGGAGCGGCAATGACGGACGGAAAAACCCAGCAACGGATCGACCAGCTCGCCGATCAAATTCGCCACCACGACCGGCGGTACTACCAGGACGCCGCACCGGAAATTTCCGATTTGCAGTACGACCGGTTGATGGCCGAGCTGGTCCAGCTCGAACAGGAGCATCCCGATCTCGCCGCCGCCGATTCGCCAACACGGCGAGTGGGTGGCGACGTCGTCGAGCACCTCGTCCAGGTCCCGCACCGCGTCCCGATGCTGTCGATCGACAACACCTACAGCCGCGAGGAACTCCGGGCGGCGATGTTGCGGATCGAAAAGTCTCTCGCCGAAACACTCGCCGAGGGCGAGACTGTGGCCTGGATCATGGAGTACAAAATCGACGGGGTCGCCGGTTCGATCCGTTACGAAGACGGACGGCTCACGCTCGGCCTGACACGCGGCAACGGCGTCGTCGGCGACGACATCACCCACAACATCGAAACGATCCGCGACCTGCCGCTGAGTCTCGCGTGCGAAAACCCGCCCTCGGTCGTCGAGCTGCGTGGGGAAATCTACATGACCGGCGCCGACCTCGCCGATTTAAACGTGCGACAAACCGCGGCCGGTGGCGAACCTTATAAAAACACACGCAACGTCACCGCCGGCACCATCCGACTGCTCGACCCGAAAATTGCCGCCGAGCGGAAACTGCGGTTCTTCTGCCACGGCAGCGGCCAAATCGAGGGCCTCGACGTCACCGATCACATGCGTTTTCTCCATTGGGTCCGCTCCATGGGCGTTCCCTGCACGCCCGATGTCGTGCGTTTGGAATCGATCGACGATGCCTTGCAAGCGGTCGCGAAACTCGAAGTCGAGATGCCCGACTTGCCTTTCGAAGTCGACGGGATTGTTTTCAAAGTCGACTCGTTCGCCCAGCGAGAAACACTCGGCATCCGCAGCAAGAGCCCACGGTGGGTGATCGCGTATAAATTCGAACGCTACGAAGCGACCACCCGGCTCGAAGCGATCGAGGTTCAGGTCGGCAAGGCCGGCACGATCACGCCGGTGGCGTACCTCACCCCCGTCGAAATCGCCGGCACGACGGTCTCGCGCGCGTCCTTGCACAACGCCGACGAGATCGAGCGGCTCGACGTTCGCGTCGGTGACCTCGTCGTCGTCGAGAAAGCCGGCAAGATCATCCCGAAGGTCGTGCGAGTCGAAAAACATGCCCGCACGCAGTCGCTCCCCGAGTACGAATTCCCCACCGAGTGCCCCGAGTGCGACGGGCCTTTGACGCGGGATGAAGGCGGCGTGTATATCCGCTGCACCAACCCGCAATGCCCCGCCCAATTGCGTCAACGGCTCGTCTATTTCGGCAGCCGCGCCGGCATGGACGTCGACGGACTCGGTGAAGAGGTCGTCGATTTGTTACTTCAAAAAGAACTCGTCGCCTCCTACGCGGACCTCTACCGACTCGACGTCGACACGCTCGCCGGATTGACCTGGCCTCGGAAACGCAAAGGCAAAGGCGACGAGATGATCGACGTCCAGTTCGGTCGCAAGAACGCTGAAAACCTCGTCGAGGGAATCGAAGCGAGCCGCTCACGCGGGTTGGCTCGGTTACTCTCCTCGATCAGCATTCGGCACGTCGGCCCGCGGGTCGCCAAACTGATCACCGCGAAATACTGGAACCTCGAACTGCTCAACGCCGCCTCGGCCGAAGACATCGCCTCGATCCACGAGATCGGAGAGCGGATCGCCGAGAGCCTCGTGAAGTTCCTGCACAGCGAAACGGGGTCACAAACGCTCGTCGATTTCGAAGCCGTCGGCGTCACCGTCGCCGAGCCCGAACCGATCCAAGACGACCTGAGTGCCGACGCATTGCCTTTGGCCGGGAAGAACATCGTCGCCACCGGGACATTGCAGCACTACACTCGCGACGAAATCAAAGCACGCATCGAGGCCCTCGGCGGTCGATCCGCCGGCAGCGTCAGCAAGAAAACCGACTTCGTCATCGCCGGCGAAAAAGCCGGCAGTAAACTCGCCAAAGCCGAAAGCCTCGGCGTCGAAGTCCTCACCGAAGACGAGTTCCGCGCCCGTTTTAAATAAGAGGCAATCTCGCCATTGTTGAGACCAACAAACACTCGGTTCATCGGTTCGTAGTCGTCATTCCGACTCACGATCGAGAAAACGGTCGGGATCGGACGCCACGTGGTACCGACCAGCGACGTAAACGGTCCCGCCAACCACGCGGAACAGTAAAAGGTAGGGAAATCAATTGACGATCGCGGCACGCAAAGGGCTGCCAACAAAACCGAAAGACTCTGGCCGATCAAAAACAGAGACAAGCTTCTCGCGAACACGTTCCCTGAAACGATTGCCAAGATCCGTTGAAATGCGATCGTAGTGAGCGGTTGCCTTCGCCAAATCGGATGGAAATAGTCGATGCAGCCGTTTATCGAAGCTCATTCGCCTGTCGCCACATTTCTTCCTCGGACAGACACGCATCGAGATCGCGTCGTCAATGCATCCTTGCAATACCCCGATGGTTGAGATTGATTCAGCGTCGTGGGACTTGCAAGCAACCGAAATGGTCGGTCGTCATGGAGGTTAGCATCGATTCCGATTCGCTACGTAGGTCAGGATTGAGGTCCATGGCGATCGAGGAATGGGTGGCCGCAAGACGTGTTTTCTGATGCTCGCGATAACACTGGGCGAGTAACAAGTGATTCTCTCCCGACGGGATCAGCTCCACCAATTCTTGGTAGGCACGCTCCTCCAAACTGCGCTGGTTCAATCGCCGGGCCGCGTACCCGGTGCCCTTCCACGCACTGGCGAGACTGGCCGTGCGGCGATCACTCGGCCGCTGGGATTGCCAATAGGCGATCGCACTTTCGTACGCCGCAAGGCTCAACGCGTATCGTTCCATTCGTTGATAGCAAAGACCTTGATAATCCCAACTGATCGGATGAACGTCCGGGCCTCGCGTCAGCGGTTTCAATAACACAAGTGCCTCTTCACAACGATCAAGGTGCAAGAGTACGGTGATCCGGTTCCTCACATCGGCAATCGTTGAATCCGCAGAAACCGGTTTCTCGACGAGGGCGTTGAGGTTGTTAACGATCTGTTCGAGTTCACGTTGCACCGTTTGCACTTGTTTGCCACTCACGGATCGACCGGGTTGAAGCTGAGCGAGTTGGAATGATTGCCGTTTTGCCAATGCAAAGCGTTGATTTTGCAGTGACCGTTGAAGGTCCGTGCCAATGTTCTCAGCGACCGAGTCCACGTACGCCGCTGGGATGAGGAACGCCAATGCCAACGTCATCATGACTAACGTGGCCGTTTCCCCGACAGCCGATTTCGCTTCGGATGGACGTGATCGTGTCTTCGCGATCAACAAAGCGACGCTCAAGCAGGCAATCGTAGTCGAGACGGCAATCAAGCCTCGGCAAACCGTCATCGCAATCGCACCTTGGTTCGGCAAAACGATGATCAGCGACGCATAGTAAGTCGCCAAGAAAGCGACACTGACGCATCCGCCAACGAGAATCAATTTCGTCGACAGACTCCATCGATTGATTCGATCGGCGATGATCGCCGCGAAGGGCAACGCGGCAAGAAAGCCACATGCGACGACATCCCAACGACCGAAGACGCGATACAAACCGCCCGATTGAAACGTGAAAAACAGGATCATCACCGCGGCCAAAACGGTCGCAACGACAGGCAGCAGCGAGCGCAAACGAGCAGGGGTGGGATGATCGCTCATGATGCGTTCGCAGGAGTGGGGTTCGTCGCATGGGAAGCTTTGCCGGATCTCCAGATCATGCCGTCAAAGCAATAATGCCAGAACGCGACGACGATGTTCACAAACACCCACAATTCAAAGTAACCTCGGGATAGAAGGTAGTTCCCCAGTCCGATCACGACGACAAAAATGCACAGAAACAGCAGCCACATGGCGGCCAGTCGGATCAATGCGTTTTTGCGTCCCTCCGAGCGCGTCCGGCCCATCGACCAGGTCACGATGGACATGTATTCCAAGGAATGAAAGATTGCCGAAGCGAGTGCCAACTGAACGACCCATTGGTTGTTCTCGCAGTGAGACGCCACCAACAAAGATCCGAACAACGCCATCACACTCGTCATGTAAGCACAGCTCGCCAACGACGCTTCACCGCGAACCCGCCAAAGCCAAACTTGGCGTCCGACGAATGCGACCGGAATCAGGAAAACGAATCCATCCACCTCCGTCACCCACTGAAAACCGTCCATCGGCCCTTCACTCCATCCCCACCCGGCCACGCGAGCGATCACGTAAAGCATGAAGCCTCGGAAAAACACTTTTTCCAACAGAGGAATCCGCTTCGCAAACCGATTCGGTTGTCTCGGTCCGTCACGCTGACTTACCTTCGACGTCGATGATTGACGTGAATAGATCCGGAACACGCCGTGATGCTGGGAGGCGAAATGCCATGCGTTCCAGACGTAATCGATCACTCCCAAACAGAGTAACGATCCGGTCCCCATTTTCAAACAAAGACAGCCGGCGAGAATGGCGATTCCAAAGGCGAGAAATGGTTTCCGCCGATCGACTCCTTTGTGATGATCGACAGCGACCAGGATCAACGTAATCCAGCGATGCGGCGCCGTGATGAAGTAAATCTGCCAAAACAACAGACTCTGATGCGTCGCGATCCCGCCGAACTGATCGACGAGCAACAGCACCGGCCAAAACACATTGGCAATGAAAAATAAATCGATCGCCGGTGAGAACAGGAATCCCCCGACGGGCTTTCCGGAGTCCACGCTCGTCGACTTACGCCGATGGGGTACCGCAGCGAGCGTGTTGGTGGATGCTTCAACGGGTGAGTTGACGGATGAATCAACGGGTGGATTGACGGTGTCGATCATTCCTGCACCATGGCGGTCTGAACTCGGATCCAATGATCGTGGAATGCGATGCCGGTCGTCCACTCCACCAACGGCATGTGGCAATCGATGCAATCTCCATCGGGCTGTTGCGGACATTCCGCCGATGGGCCGCCACCATGGCATTGCTGACATTGCTCGATCGACGTTGCGCGATCATGCGAGACGGTGTCGTGCGGGTCGTGGCACGTCGAGCACGTCAGGTGACCGGGTGTTTCCAAGTAGCAACGACTACGCTGGATTCCGTAAGGTTGAAAACGGACCAACTCATTCGCCGTCGCATTGGGATCGACCGACGACTCATCGCGATGACACGCAGCGCACGTCTCGATGTAGGTTTCTGCGGTTTCGTATCGCAGCAACGGCTTGATCTCACCGGCACGGCCTTGGTGAGCCAGTTCGACGTGCTTCTTTCGTGGGCCATGGCAACGTTCACAACCGACATTTCCAACGAACAGATCGTTTCTCAAGGGCAGCGATGGTGGCGGGCTCACGGTGCTGTGACAACCCAAGCACGAACGAATGTCCGCGTTGTCCATCGGGCGTCCGAAACAATCGATCGTTCCCGGCTCGAAATCGTCATAACGTTGATGATCCGGTGTCAAACCAACGGCCTCACTCCGAGGGAAGAACGACCATCTCAATTCCACGCCACTCTGAGTGGACTCGTCCACCGCGATGGGCGTTTGCGCATGAGTTCCTGACCCCAGCAACCAGGTCACCGGGACGGTGACTCCCGGTGCGTGAATCGGATCACGAACGAAAATCTGGTTTTCGATTGCCTCGAATTCAAACGTTTGTTCCCGCCTGGGATCTTGATAGGATTTCATTTCGGCGAGTCGCTCCGCCAGAACAGTCTCGCGCATCCGGGTCAACGTTCGTGAATGGCCTGACCTCAAATGAGCCTGGTATTCCTTTTCGTGGCATTCGGCACAGGCTTGATCACCGGCAAAGTTGGTGGACACAAATGCGTTCCATGCAGTCATCGCCGCCCGATCACGACTCGATACAGTGGATCGCGATGCACTGGAAGCCGAAGTAGGTTGAGTCGGCATCGCGTCACCGGGGAACCCTCCCATCATGACCGTGATCGCACCCGCCAACACGGTCGCTCCGATCACCACACCCCAACCAATCACCCCGGTCGTCCGGTTGCGGACACTCGGGGTGGAGGGAGTTGGTTTCGTGGGGGTCACGCAGGATGACTGTCGCGATGGCCGGGTGGATGACTGCTTAGATGGCATGAATGGCTCAGCCGAGTGGTGCGTCCTGAATCTTCCACTGGTCATCGACGCGTTGCAACGTCCAGACTTGCTCGGTTTCGGCAACCGAGCTGGTCTTTTGAGAGCGTGAATCACTAGCGGCGGAATCGTGAACCCCGCCAAAGATTTTCACGGGAACGGTCACGCGATCGCCGTCATAGGTCAGTTCACCGTTGACTTGATAGCCTCGTTGGCTGTAGTCGGTTCGGTTCGCCGGTGTGGCGCCGGGAACGAACGCTTCGGCGAACATTTCATCGTTCGCTGCGAGATCGCCGAGGCCCTCGACGCTCGCGAAGGCGTTCTGCTCGTCGGTCGGTTTGGCCGGATCGGATGACCCGCAACCGACGAATGAAAGTGTTAGCAGTATTGCGACGGCAGTGAGCCGATAGGTCGAGTTCATGGAATGGTTCCTCATTGTTGCTTGGTTGGATGATGGATTGATAACGAGCATCATTGTTCCGGGATGATTTCTTTATTCTGAGCCGTACTCATCGGTCGCCAAATCCTCAGATTGTCGACCGAGTCGGTCACAAAGCGGACAGCGCCATCGGCCATCAAGACGTTCACACCGCCGGTGTGGTGACTGCGTGCGGCGGCAAAGATGGCTGCGGTATCACGTACTTCCAGACATGCCAATCGGGGCAGTCGGTTGTCGACGATGTCATCGCCGCAGGCGGCGAGAACATCCATTTCAACCGAGTTCGGGTTCAGGAACGCGGAGAAAATCGTCGCTCCCATCGCAGGCGACATCCAGACGCCGCGAATGTCGGTGGTGGAATTCGCGTTGATGATCTCGCTCATGCACATCGTGTTGCTGAGTCCGTCCAGAAAATCGCGGCTCTTCATCCCGTTGCGATTCTGAAAACGATCGCCCGCACTCACGACGCCTCCCGCATACGTGATGATCTTCGTTTGATCAACGTAGTAGGTACCGAACGCTCCACGAGTGACATCGCTTTCCCATGACAGCATGTCGCCCGAACCCCAACAGGCCGCGTAGTTGTTCCCCTTGGCGAGGGCCTCGAGCCCGTAGCTACCATCGGAAAATTGCCCGGTAACCAACGGTGCCGAAGGGCATTGATCGAAACTCGGCAACTGCTCCCGTCCGAGATGCCCCGAGGCAGCACTCCATTCGCAGTGATCGCACGGATTGGACGTGTGACTGTTAGCACTCTCGTCTTCGCAACGCTGAACTAACTCCCACATGGCGGGCTGTTCGATGTAGGGGAACAACATCGCAAGCCAGTGCCATCCCATCTCGTTTTGGCCGTGTTGCCAGCCGCCTGTTTTGAATCGGTTGCCCGCCTCATCATAATTCACGCTTCCGGGCGGGAAGGCCCCGAATGCGGACATGTGGTTGTGCATCGCCAAACCGAATTGCTTCATGTTGTTTTGGCACTGCATCCGGCGGGCCGCTTCCCTCGCCGCTTGAACGGCGGGCAAGAGTAACCCTACCAAAACACCGATGATGGCGATCACCACCAGCAGTTCGACGAGAGTAAAACCGACCCTCTTCGTTCGGGAGGGTACGAAACTAGATTCGTTTCTAAGTGTCATGCGATGATTCCTTACTGAGGTGGAAGATCGGTTTCCCGACCGTGATGGCGGGAATTAGAGCAAGTGCTCGTTAGCGTTTGACGCAGTTAGGGTGAAGCTTCCATTAAGAAGGCTCGCCATTCACCCAAGGATCTCTCGAGCCACGTTAGGCATTGGCAAGGGGGGAATTCCACCGCATCAGGCAAGCCCCGGATTTTCGAAAAACAAACCGGTCGCCGGATCGCACCGCTTCTGGCGGGTCACGCTCGCTGCGCTCTCACGGCCCCGATTTCATCGCAGGAGCATTTCAAACTTAGCGGAGCAGCGTGTTGAGAGTGCATCGCAAACCTGGATCGCTCAAACTTGAGTCTTGATCGTGGTATTGGAGCACGAGCTTCGGCGCAAATTCGTTCCGCCATGGCCTACCACGATCGTGGTCAAACAAGTTGAGCGCCTCGTTACGAGTCATTCGGTGGAACCACGTAGCAGCGTCTTTCCGAGACGTTGGAAATTGCCAGTCTCAGAGAGACTCGCCTACATGAGGTTCTGCCGAGCCTTTTCCGCAAAAGGTGCTTGCAAGCAGCTCGTTGGCCGTCCCCTGAGTTTGATCGGGAGCAGGGGGCCGCTCCTTCGTTTCCGCTGTCCGCTACTGTTCAATTCCCCTCGCAAATGCGAATTCGTAGCGGAAGGTTCGAACAGGACATCGGCAATTGCAAGCAGAGAAATCGAAGGCTGGAAAGGGTGAACTGTGAATCTCGGTCAATGTGACCCTCAGTCAATTCGTGCGCTGATGCACTTCGGGCGTCGGTGATCCTGCATTGACGGCTCGGAACATCGACACTGCCGAGTCCCGTCCGAACCGTTTCTGGCTGCAACGAGCCAGTGGGTAGCCCAACCGAGTCAGAATATGGTTTGGCTTGGAAAATGCTAAAATATCATAGGAGACCTGATCGGTGTCCCGATCCCATTGGATCAGGAATCGCTCTTCTCCGCTCTCCACGTGGCCCGGTAAGGTTCCATAGGCAAATCCAAACTTGGTCGTCGAACCGGACTCGTCCACGGTGTATGCAATCCGGCAGGAGTTGAGCCACCAGAATCCTGCCGCCCAACCCATGATCGCCACCACCTGACCGACTTCGAGGGGTGTGTCCGGCGACCACGCTTCCACCCAGCCGAGCTGAAACTGCTGCCAGCGTTGCAGACCAGCTTTCGCCGTCTCGAAGACCGACGCACCGGCACCCAATTCGACGCGAGTGCGATCGACAACGTAGCCCGAAGGAGGCGTTGACGATGTCGCCCCCACCGCCGAATAGCTAAAATCCAACGCAGCCTGTTCCGCCAAGAATTGACTCAGGATGTCTGCTGCAGGTTTTCTTAGCGACCAGGTGCGCATCAAAGGCTCGCTCTGCCGCCGAGCATCTCCCTCGGCGTCGGTGATGAAAGGGGTCTCCGAGATCCTCGGCACTTACTCAACCGTCGCCCGACCGGGAGTTTAACCGACAGCGATACTGATCACCGAACCAGACCACTCCAATGCCTTGCCCCCAACCGCCAGTTCTGCTGACCGGAGCGTCGGTTTCCGTCGGCTAAACACGCTCCTTCTCGCTCTCCGAAACAAAGAAACAAAGAAACGATGACTCGTCCGATGTCCTCGGGACGTCGGTGCTCATCTTTGCCGAGTTGCTCGAACGCTTGGCGTTTTTCGTTAGTCCCGAAGTCGTGGAAGGTGGCGACCACGTCGGCGTCTTTGCCGAGTGTGGGCATGTTCTGGTCGATGAATCGCTGGATCAGCTCGCGTTTGCTGCGGATCGGGGTCTCGCTGTCTAGCAAATCCTCGATCGAGCGTTTCATTTTGTCGGATTCTTCGCGAGTATTCTTCTCCTTGCTGCCCGATTCGGCGTGCAACTTGGCGAGCAATCGGAGAATGTAGGCGACGTTGATCTCGTCGCGGTGGATCCGTTCCAACTCGAAATCGACGTCTTCGATGATCGGGGCGGTGAGTGCCGGATCGTCACTGCCCGTGCGGGTGGAATCGTAGATATCGAGGTACTTGCTCTGATAGTCCTCGTACTGCTGGGCCGTTAGATACAGGTCGGCGAAATTGAACTCGAAAAAGCTGGTCAACACATTTATCAATCGCATCAGATCACGGAACGCTTGCACAATCTTCAGCACCTCTTCTTCGTCCTTCCGCTTGTTGACGCTGCCAACCGTGGGTGCGATCGACAACAGTGCCTTGACGCCTTCATTGAATCGTTCGACGTAATCCTCATAGGGGTCGACCAAGATGATCTCGTTGGCCTCCTTGTTCGAGAATAACGCAATTGCCTCGTCCGTGGCGTCTTGCTCGTACGACCGGTTCGACGGGCTGTCGCATCATCGCGAAGTTCTCGCTCAGAAGCATTGTTAAGCACATCGGCACAATTATTTCGGTGGAACCACGTAGCAGCTTCTCTCTGAGACGCTGGAAATTGCGAGTCTCAGAGAGACTCGCCTACGTGAGGTTCTGCCGAACCTTTTCCCCCGATGTGCTTAACACTCCTTCGATTCGGCCAAATTGATTTCGGCAGCGGTAGATTTCGTAGGCGACCAGGATCGCGTCGTCGAGGATGTACTTTGACACCTCGGTTCGTCGCCGTCCGACGCTTCCCCACGTGTCGTCGATCGCACCGCGGTAAACACACTGGCCACTTGCATCGAGAGGAACAGCAGCACCAAGGGAATGAAGAATTGAAACGGAAGCTTCGCGTTCATGTCGGATCCGAGGGGTCAAAGGTGGAGTCAAACAGAAAGAAGGATGCCACTCCAAGCACCCCGCTGAGTTACCTAAGGATCGTTAGGCTTAACATTTCAGACGACATTGAGGCTTTTCTGCAAGTCTCGCGGCGAGCTTTTCCTCTCATCGCGTCTTGCAAAGTCGCGGAAATCAGTCCACCTCCATCGGATGAGGGATTTACTCGTCTAATCTGGCGAAAGGGTCTTGCCGCGGCCGGCGTGGTTCAATTCGTAACCAAACGGAGGACCACATGATGACTCGTGACGAACTGATCCGACAACTCGTCGATCGCGATGTCGAGGGGCGGCTCCGACCCGCCAACCCATGAACCCGATCCGAAGTCGTCGACGCCTCAGCAACCAGGCTGTCCGGTTTACGGAGGCGTGATGATTGACATTCGCGGCAAGTTGCAATGCACGCGGTGCCATCGAATTTGCGAAACGTGCTGCCAAGGTGGTCGCGGATAACTGGTCGCGGATAACTGGTCGCGGATAACTGGTCGCGGATAACCATGTCGGCCGGTGACTGGACCATTCGACTCTGTTTCGGTGGGTTTGGGGCGACGGTGGGTTCGGCGCGATCAAAACCGTCCGACGATGATTTGGACCTCCGAGCGTCGGAACAATTTCAACACCTGAACGAAGCTTACTGATAGCGGCGGATGAATCGAATTCTGTCTTGGTCGATGTCCGCAGTCGTTCGGAACCGTCGGCAGACGCAGTTACTTGTACGCCCGAAAGTTAGTGGCCGGCGGCATCGACGCCGTCCACTATCGCGATGGCATCCTCGGGTGGTGCCGAATTGGCGGATCTTCGCCGTTCCTGATCAATACGACGAATCGCTCGCGCGAAGCATGTTGTTTCCAGGCATCCGCAGAGACTCCTTGCCGAGAGCGTCGTGTACGGGGAGGGTGCTTTCGCGGCGAGATCGCTCACGGCGATGCAACCGGCTCGAAATTAGAATTTTTCTGCCATGAATTCTTCGCTAACGCGTCGGGTTATGAAAACGTGGGGCGTTCGAGTGATGCTGGAGAAGAAACGCTTCGCGTGGGGTTAGGCTTGGGATTCGGAGTTCGGGTTGATTCCAACTCGGTCGCGAGTCGCCCGCTTCATTTGGAGCCAGTCGGTTGGATAGTCGTCTTTGTCTTTCATGATCACGCTGAGCTGGGACTCGATCTGAAATTCGGAGAGGGGCAGTTCGATTTGGGTGTCGCCGTCGATTTTCGCCCAGACGCGGGTCCACCAGAGTTCCTCGCAGCGGGGCAGCCATTGACGATAGATTTCGCCGCCGCCGACGATGAAGAGATCGGATTGTCCGAGGGCACTGAGCACGGCGTCTTCACTGGCGAAGGTGCGGACGCCTTCGGCGGACCAGGACTGGTCTCGGGTCATGACCCAGGTTTGGCGACCGGGGAGCGTGCGGCCGATCGAATCGAACGTTTTGCGGCCCATCAGTAACGTGCCGCCCATCGTGAGCTTTTTGAAACGGCGGAGGTCCGACGACAATCGCCACGGCATGTCTTGGTCTCGACCGATGACGCCGTCGGGCGTGGAGGCGACGATTGCGATCAACATGAACTGAGAATCTCCTGCGGAAGCGGTCCGAACGGGAGACAACCTAACGATTTTCCTGGAGTTCTTGCAGTACGGCGATTCGTTGGTCGAGCTGCCGCATGAGTGATTGGGTGATCGCGATCCGGGAATCGAGTTCGCCTTTGAGTTCACGTTGCAGGTCGAACATCGCGACTTGCCAGCGTTGCAGCTCGACGGGTGCGTCGCTGAGTGGTAGGGCGGTGGGTCGGTCGCGGGCGATTTTCCGCTGTAATTCCCGGTCCTCGCCTTTCTGCCGGACGTTGCGTTTGCGTCGTTGGACGGTCATCCGAGCCATCACCCAGCCGAGCAGCAGAAACCCGGCCAGCATCCACAGACCGTTGCGGTTGGCGAGCACCATGGCGATCAGCGGTACTGGGAATTGCGGATCGAACATTGGGGCTTCGTTAGGCGAGAAAAAAGTGTGGGCACGTTTAGTCTTTCCATCGGCAAAATGGTCTCGGGTCGCTCAGTGCGTCGACCGGAACCGGCAGACTGATTGACGTTGTGGGTGGGTTCTGACGATCATGATGGACATGACAAGGGAAGCTAATACGAGGGAAGCGAACGAGCGAGCACCGGCGATCGAGGTTTGGCACGCCCCGGCGGCGAGCGATCATCCAGGGCCGACCGAGGCGTTTTGCGAGCGATTGTTGCTCGCGGAAGAGCGCGTCCGCGCCGACCGATTTCGCGTGGCGTCGGCTCGGCACCAACATGTAATTGGGCGTGGGATGGCCCGTGTGCTGCTCGCCGCGGGACGTTGCCAAACGCACGAGATTGATTTCCGATTGCTCGAACACGGCAAACCGATTGTGGCTGCGCCCATGACGTGCCGTCGGGCGTTCAACGTCGCCCACACGCACGGCATGGTCGTTTGTGGGCTCGGCCAGCCCGATCAATGGCTCGGCGTCGATGTCGAGTGGATGGACCGTCGCACCGATCCGGCGTTGGCTCGACGGTATTTCGCGCCGGCGGAGATAGATCAACTCGATGCGACCAAAAGCGAAACCGAACATCGCGAGTTGTTTCTGAAACTCTGGACGTTAAAAGAGGCGTTTATCAAAGCGATCGGCACGGGTCTTTACACGCCGCTGGATCGGTTCGCGTTTGAGGATGCCGCTGGAGAATCTCCGAAATTGGTGGTTCGGGATGCCGAACTGACGCGCGGACGGCAATGGCATTTTGAGAGTTTTGTGCCGAGGGCCGGGTTCGTGGCGGCGGTTGCCGTTGGAGTCTCAGTCGGTCATGCGAGCGACGCGGGCGAAGGATTCGCTGGGCTCTCCCCGGACCTGACATCGAAGCTGAAACTCAGCGATTTTGAGCGTTGGGTTAGCGAACAATCGCCACCGGGATAACGGCGTCTGAAGTGATGGTCATGAGACGACGCGTTCGTTTCGAAGCTGCGGTTTTGCGTCGCTCGACTCTGTGAGTCGAGTCTTGTTGTCTCTTGCACGCCCGACTCAAAGAGTCAGGCTACCTCCTCGGGTTGATGCTCAACAAGGTGATAGAGAACCTCTACCAGGCGGCGGTGTCTTCGGAGGATTCGTCTTCGACGCCGAGGCGGGTTTGCAGTTGCAGGAACCGGTCGTACATCCGTTCGCTACTGCTGTGGACGTGCTCGGCTTCGGTGATGAAGCGGATTTTGTTGTCCGGGTACACATCGGCGGCGATCAGGGTTTCGCGGAATCGGTCGAGCGGCGATCCGTAGGCGATCAGCAGTTTGTGCTCGTCGAGTTGGACCTCCTGTTGTTGTAACGGATTGATGATCGCGATGCCGGTGCAACCGTCGTCGGTCAACACGTCTTCGAATTCCATCAGGATGCTCTTGAGCACCGGAACGTCGATGTGTTCGCGGTACAGATCCTCGTGGTGCGAACCACTGTGATGGCTCGTTTCGAGCACGACATCGACGACGTTCCCGAGGTGATCGATCAGATCGAGGAACGTGTCCATGAGGATCGCTCTGGTCGCCGCGGCCATGATCACGGGCGTGGTCGTGCCGCTGGGTTCGTCGACGTATTTGTCATACCGAAACCCCTGGCTGGGTGAGATTCGCACATCATAGGACGGGCGAATCGCGTCGGTCAGTTCGAACGCACCATACGTTCGGATGCCCATGTGAACTTGCAGTTCTTCGTCACTGAGACGTTCGAAGCTGCCCGGTGCCACCGGGATATCAGCAGTATCGGAGGGGGTCGGTCGGAGGATGCGTTTTAGGAAGCCCATCGTGTTAGTCAAATCATGAGGACGCGTTAGCAGGATCGTTTCCGGGAGCGAATCTGCACGCTGGCGGAGGCGGTTCACCACTGCGATGGGTGAACAAACAAAATTAGGTCACGGAGCGATCGAGGCGCACGGAGGCTGGTCCTTCAGATAAAAACGTGCAGAATGAGGCGGACGCGGCGGTACGTGTTTGGTACAAGTCCTCCTGTCGCGTCAAACCGAATAACCGGCCCACTCTTTTGGATCAAATTGATCGCTTTTCGCGTTGCAAAAAGAAAACATCGGTGTGGAATCAGGTTCACATCGGGCCGTGATGCCACCGGCGGTGTGAGCCGGTGTGACCCACCGCCCCTCTTTGCTCCGATTTCAATCGCTTCGGCAGTGTTTTCAAACGCTTCGGCAATGATTCTCGGCAATAAAAACGAAGGATTTCGCATGACGACAACGCCTCAAAATGACCAATCCCTCCTGCCGTGCCGGCGGTTCACGATCGTTTTGCTCGGGGTAGGTGCGTTTTTGATCGGCTGCGACCTCCCTGACCGCCACGACATTGCGATGTTTCGCAAACCGGCGTCTTGGGAACTGACTTCGTCCGGCTCGACAGCCTCTTCCGGACTACCCGACTCAGGCAATCCAACGGGGAACCTCGATCCGGCGGGCGATTCCTTGCTCAATGGCTCGCTAACGAGCGGCGATCGGACGAGCGATTCCGATTCGGACGAATGGCAGATTTGGTACCTGCATCATGTCGCCCCCGACTACTATCTCGGCGGCGGAGTGATGCAGTCGCAGCGCGTTACCGAGTCGGGTGTCGACCAAATCCGTGTGATTTTGACCGAGCGAACTCTCGTTCCGTCTCAAGCACCGGACGATCCCCCGAGTAAACCCCCGGCCGAATCACCGCGATGGCAACCCAATCGTTTCGAATGTTTGACTGCGAACGAGCAAACGTTTTGGCATGCGACCGACGGCCGGCTGATCCGGGCGGAGTGCCAGGTTCGCCGGGGGCCGTTGCAGATGAGCAAGAATGTGGAGGTCGAGGAGGAGCAAGTTCGTTTCGACGTCGATCACCTGACGTCCAAGGAAAAAAAACGGCTGGCCCATCGAGGAGAGCTGCGGGGTCCGCTGGCGGTTTACCAATCCTTGCTCGGCAATCCGATGGCCCTGCACCAGTCGCGTCGCTCGACCGTCCTGCTCCCGATCCAGGAGTGCCTCGCGGAGTTAGAAATCCGCGGTCGTCGTGATGCGCTGATCCAACGATTCACGGGCGAAGGCCTCGTCCTGGATTCGCTCCACGAGGCGGTGGCGTTGGTCAGCATCGGCGACTCCGCTCGCCGGGAACAGTATTACTGGTACGACGATCGCGGTGTGGTTCAAACGACCAACATTACCGGCGAAAGACGATTCACCTACCGATGCGATGAAAAACAGTACACCTCGCTCGGGCAGGGGTTCCTGAACCAGGCCTACCCGATCACCGTGGAGGTGCCGGGGAAACCGATCCCTGCGGGCGAGATCAAACAGCTCGCTTGGAAAGTCGAGCGATCCCCTTATTTGCCAGAACTGGAGAAGACGCCTCGATCAGAGGACCCGTCGGTTGATTTATCAATTCGCTCCCGTGTGCAGCCCGCCCCTCGGCAATACATCCGACAACTCGATGCGACGCATCAACGCGTGATCACGACGGACGGCCCGGTTTCGGCGGAAAAATTGGCGGGCCGATTCGAGCCTCATGTGTCGCGCTCGACCGCGGCCGACCTCGCCGTCACCACGCTCGTGGATTTCAATTCGCCGGCGGTCCGCAAAATGTTGCAAATCTCCGCTGCGATGAAGAGCTTCGAGGACCGCGAACTGGCGGTGGAATTGAACGGCATCGTTCACTCGTTGCTTTCCTTCGAGCCGCTCTCGGTGGGGATCCGACCGGCCAGCTCGATCGCGTCTTCTCCGATTGCCGACAGCACTGAGCATGCGATTTTGTTGATCTCGATGCTTCGGGCGCGAAACATCCCCGCCCGCATGGTGCTGGGCATCCGCCACTTGCCTCGAACTGCAAAGCCTCGAACTGATGCGCCCCGAGCTGATGCGCCCCCGTCCAACATGAATCGTTTTGTTTATCACGCGTGGGTGATGGCAAAATGCGAGGACGAGTGGATATCGCTCGACGCCACCTCCGGCAAGGAAACCAGTGCGGGCTGTCTCTCGCTGAAGACCGATGATTTGTCCGCACTGGAGGCGAACCGTTTTGTGGACGATTACTTGGCGGTGCTCCGCTGCATGAAACTTTCAGTGGCCGGCGCGATGATGAAATGACACGGAGGCGAGTGGTCACACGAAACCAAAAAAAAACGCCCCGGCGGAAGTTTCCTTCCGCAAGGGCGTTTTTGAATCACGTCTGTTTGACGCAGTGTGCTACTACTTTTTAGAGAACAAGTTCTCTAGCGAGCGTAGCTGGCACTGGCCTGAATGACGCGACGATTACGGGTGATGCTGGCACTTGGATCGACGATCGGTGCGGGTGGCATCGGAGCCGACTCAAATTCAGGAGTCGAGTCTTGGTAGATCGGTGCTGCGACGGGAGCAGCGTACGGGGCACCACACCCACATCCGCTGTTGCAGACTGAGTCGCAACCCATGTCGCAACAGTCACTCTTTTTGCCGCAAGACAAGTTGCCGAACAATTTGCTCAGCAATCCGCCCGATTTCTTGGAGCTACAGCAACCGGTGTCGCACGAAGGAGCTTCGCAGCAGGTTGGTTCGCAGCTAGCGGTTTCGCAACCACAAGCTGGTTCGCAGCACGAAGGAGCTTCGCAGCAAGACGAGCTACCTTTCTTGCCGAACAATTTGCTCAGCAAACCCGTGCAGAGTTTTTCTTTCGGTTCGCAGCACTGCGTGTCACACGAAGGTGCTTCGCAGAAGGAGGTTTCGCAACCGCAAGCTGGCTCGCAGCCGGCTGGTTCGCAGCAGATGGTTTCCGCACCGCAGGCCGGCTCGCTGCAAAGCGATTCGCAGCACGAGGTTTCAGCACCGCAGGCTGGTTCGCAACAGTTATCGTCACAAGATGGGGCTTCGCAGCAAGATGTCGAGCTGCCGCAGCCTTTCATGCCGAGCATTCGATCGAGTAGGTCAAAGCCGAAACTTTGGGTACAAACCGAACTCGCCACAACCATCGTCAATGTTAGAATTGTCCGCTTCATGGAGATCAATCTCCCTCTCTAGAAATTTGCGGGGTTGGAAAGACAGTCTTTCAATCGGGCGGCAGAAGGAGGGAGTTCACGGTGGGGTCGCCGGGGGACGCGGTCGTCGGACGAAGTCGCCGGCGATCATTTCCCGAAGCAGTTTAGTGAACTCTTACGAACCAGGTGCGGACACCCGGCCCGCTGACTTCGTTCAGTTCACATTTACCAAACCGTCTCGAAAGCGAATCGCCTCCGAGTGAGTCACTCCATCTTCTACTCGTCTTCTCTCTAAATCTGTCAGGTGCCGACATCCGCTGTCAGCACTTTGGGTCTTTTGGCGTCCGGGGGCGAATCAGTCACCTCGCCAGGCTAGTGAAGCTGGGCGAGGTGAGGTGCCGTCCCTTGGACACTGAGAGATATCGGCGACAAGTGCTCTCGGGAACAGTCCAAGGATATCTTTTTCGCGGCTTGTTAAAGTATTCCGCTTGTACCGTTTCCTCCACAATGGAGGGTGTTTCCTGTTCTAACGAACAAACCGGGCTCACGATCCGTTCAATCGGTGTAGAATGCCAAATTAACCGTTTCACACCCGTGAAACAGGTTACCCCGCCGATTACCCCACCCCCCGCTGCTCTTGGGCAGTTCTTCCCCAACCCGCTCCGGAGTGATGGCCGCGCCCCAAATCGTTGACCTGACCGCGATCGAACCGGTCGTTTGCCCCTGTGGACTCGCCCGTCGAGCGTTCGCAGACTTCGACGAGTTCCCCGGAACCCTCCATTTGACGGAGATCCACGAAACCGCCCTCGCCCATTGTCATGCCCATCACACTGAAATCTACGTCATCCTGGAATGCGAACCCGACGCGGCGATCGAACTCGATGGCGTCCAAACACCCATATTCCCGCTGATGTCGATCGCGATCCCACCCGGCGTCGTCCACCGGGCGATCGGAAAAATGCGAGTGCTGATCGTTTGCCATCCGGAGTTTGATCCCAACGACGAGGTCATCGCCGGAGTATGACGCCAAAACCCAACGCCAAAACCCGAACGACGCAGCGTGCCTCGCGATTTCGCAGGGCCGTTGAACCCGCACGACCGTTCAAACAAACACGACCCCGCGAATCGGATCGGTTACCATTTAGAAGAATCGATATTGTGCGTCAATTCGGCGCCTCCCGATCCTTTTGACTGACTGTTAAACTAGCGATCCCGATTCGATCACCCCCCCCTCAATCCACACGACGAGTCTTTCGCTCCCGAACGAATCTGTCCGCTGTCCCCACCCTCACCCTGGTTCCATTGATGTCCCCGTCGATTTTCACAACCTTGTCCGTTGAACGTCACCGAACCGCCCGATCACGGATGCGGACCGGTTCCGGCTGGGTTTCCAGTGCGCTGCTCGTTCTGTTTTGTTGGACCAGCCCGGTCGCGGCACAAGAATCCGCGGACTGGACCTATTGGCGTGGGCCGCAATTCAACGGCATCGCCGAGGCCGAAGGATTGGTCGACGATTGGGACCCCGAAGGCGGTGAAGGCAGTAATTTACTCTGGAAACGCGATGATCTCGGTGCCCGCAGCACCCCCGTCGTCATGGACGGTCGCTTCTATACCGTCACCCGGGCCGATCGCGGCACACCGATCGAAGGCGAGAAAGTTGTCTGTTTAGACGCGAAAACCGGCGAAACGCTTTGGGAAAACCGCTTCAACGTCTGGATGTCCGACGTCCCCGACACCCGCGTGGGCTGGAGCAGCGTCGTCGCCGACCCAGAATCGGGCAACGTCTACGTCCTCGGCGTCTGCGATATCTTTCTCTGTATCAACGGCAAAACCGGCCAAACAATCTGGAGCAAACCCCTCCACGAGCAATTCGGATTGCTCAGCACCTACGGCGGACGGACCAATTTCCCCGTCATTCACGAAGACCTGGTGATCATCAGCGGGATCGTGATTAACTGGGGCGAGGCCGCCAAACCGAACCACCGCTTCCTCGCGATGGACAAACTCACCGGCGAAATCGCCTGGTTCTCCGGCACCCGCGACCTGCCGTACGACACAACCTATTCCGCACCGACCCTGACCACGATCAACGGCCAACGCCAATTGATTGTCGGTGCCGGCGACGGCGCCATCTGGGGATTCCAGCCACGCACCGGCAAACCGCTCTGGAATTACGAACTCTCCCGCCGAGGCATTTTTGCCACGCCCCTGGTCGACGGAAACCGGGTTTACTGCAGCCATAGCGAAGAAAACGTCACCGGCAGCGCCATGGGCAGCATCGCGGCACTCGAAATCACCGGCACCGGTGACGACACCACTGTCAAAAAACTCTGGAAACTCGACGAACTCGTCGTCGGACGCAGTGCCCCGGTCGTTATCGACGGGCGGCTGTATATCATCGACGATCGCTGCAAATTGTGGGTGATCGACGCCGATACCGGAAACATGGTCGCCGAACGGACCGCCATCGGTGACCGCAAACAGTGGCCCAGCCTCCTGTACGCCGACGAAAAACTCTACGTCCTGACCGAAAACGGACGTTGGGCAATCCTTGAAATCACCGACGATGGCGTTGAATTCATCAACAAAGGCCGGCTTTCCAAGGAAGCCTTCTACGCCTCACCGATCCTCGCCGGCGGGAAACTGTACTTCCAAGGCACGTCGGCCCTGTACTGCGTCGGCAACGAAACCGCCACCCAAAAACCCGTCAGCCTCGCCGAACAACTCGTCGGCGAAACCCCGATCGAGGAAAACCCCGATCCGGCCCAACTCCTGATCTTCCCCGGTGAACTGCTGTTGCAACCGGGAGAGTCCGCCGAATTGTCCGTCCGATTGTTCAACGCCCTCGGTCAACAACTCCCCACGCCCGACGCCGGCAAAGTCAGCTATACCGTCACCGGCCCCGGCTCGATCGACGATGCCACCTTCACCGCATCGGATGCCGCCCACGCCGCCGCGACGATCACGGCCACGGTCGGCGAGGTCAGCGGATCAACTCGTGTGCGAATCGTCCCACCACTGCCTTGGAAATTTACGTTCGACGACCTCACCGATCCGCCGGTCTCGTGGGTCGGCGCCCGTTACCGGCACCAAATCCGCCCCGTCGACGGTTCGCCCGCCTTGGTCAAGGTCAGCACGATCCCCAAGGGCGCCCGCAGCCGCGCGTGGATGGGATCGAGTGACCTGAAGAACTACACCATCGCCGCCGACGTGCAAGGCAAACGCAGTAACGGACAAATGCCCGACATCGGATTGACCGCTCACGGATACGTGCTCGACCTGATGGGCAACAGCCAACAACTGAGAATCCGCACCTGGTCGCCGCAATTGCGGATGGCCGAAACGGTCGACTTCCCATGGCAACCCGACACGTGGTACCGCATGAAATTGCGGGCCAGCATCGAGGGCAGCGGCGAGAACGCCGTCGCGGTTTTGCAAGGCAAAATCTGGCCCCGTGGCGAAGCCGAACCGGACGCTTGGACCGTGACCGCGAAAGACCAATCGCCCGTCCTCACCGCCAGCCCCGGTTTGTACGGCAACGCCAAAGTCGCCGAACTCGCCATCGACAACCTCGAAGTCACCGAGAACGAGTGACCCCGTACGTCAGCCTTTCCAGGCTGACACCAACACGTACGTCAGCCTTTCCAGGCTGACACCAACACGTACGTCAGCCTTTCCAGGCTGACACCAACACGCCTTAACCGCCCCCAGCACCTCCGCCCCCAGCACCTCCGCCCCCGGCACTCTCCGCCTCTCCCTCATAGCAACTCTCCCCACCATGGCACGCACTGAAATCAACGCACTGCTTTTGATGTTGACCTCGTCTGTTTTAGGCGCGATCACCACCGTCCTCGTCGCAGGCGGGCAACCACCCGCTGCACCGGAGCGGGTCACGCGATTGGTCAACACCGCCGCAACGAGCGCCGAAGTCAAAAAAGACGAAGTCAAGGAATTCGTTAAACCGGAAACCATCATGAGCGAAGGCAAAGAATGGCCGCAGTGGGGCGGAACCCGCGTCCGCAACAACGCCCCCAACGTCGAGAACCTCCCCGACACCTGGAACATCGGCAAATTCGATCGCCGCACCGGGGAATGGGACGGTTCGAAAGCCGAAAACCTACGCTGGTTCGCCGACCTCGGCAGCCAAACCTATGGCAACCCGGTTGTCGCCGGAGGCAAGGTCTACGTCGGTACCAACAACGGGGCCGGATACCTCAAACGAGCTCCCGCCAACGTCGATCTCGGTTGCCTGCTCGCGTTCAACCAAGAAAACGGCGACTTCCTATGGCAACACAGCAGCGAAAAACTGATCACCGGCCGCGTCCACGATTGGCCGCTGCAAGGCATCTGTTGTGCCCCTTTGGTCGAAGGCGAACGGTTGTGGTTCGTGACCAGTCGTGGCGAAGTCCGCTGCGTCGATACCGAAGGGTTTTATGACGACGAAGACGACGGTGTCGTTCAAAACGAATCCGTCCGCGTCGCCGACCTCATGAACAGCGACGAAGGCAGCGAATATGAAGACTCACTCAACCTGCTCAACCAGGGCCAGTTCAGCGACGCACTCCGCACCGCACTGACCAACGCCGGCAGCGAAGCGGGCGACGATGTCCAAATCAAAACGCTCGCCGAAAACAAATCCTGGATCGCCAGCGGCACGTTCGACGGCATCGATCGTGATTTGGACATCAAACAAATCGGGCCTCGCATCTCGATCTTCAAATCACTCGGTACGAAAGACAAACTCGAAGCCGACACGATTTGGATCTTCAACATGATGGACGAACTCGGCGTCAGCCAACACAACATGTGCTCGTGCAGCGTCACGACCTACGGCGACCTGCTGTTCGTCAACACCAGCAACGGGCTCGACGAATCCCACATCAACCTGCCCGCACCAGACGCTCCCAGTTTCATTTGCATGAACAAGAACACCGGCGAAGTCCTGTGGACGGATCAATCGCCAGGCGAGAACATCCTGCACGGCCAATGGTCGAGCCCCTCGATCGAAGTCCTCGGCGGCGTGCCTCAAGTCATGTTCTGTGGCGGCGACGGCATCCTCTACAGTTTCCGCGCCGACGAAGGCGTCGACGGGCAACCCGAATTGCTGTGGCAATTCGACTGCAACCCGAAAACCTCGAAATGGGTTCTCGGCGGCGAAGGCACCCGCAACAACTTGATCGCCACCCCCGTCGCTTATGAAGGACTCGTTTACATCGCCGTCGGCCAGGACCCCGAGCACGGTGAAGGCGAAGGGCACCTATGGTGTCTCGATCCAACTAAACGCGGCGACGTGTCGGCGCAATTAGCCGTCAAAATGGAAAACAGCCAACGCGTCCCGATCGCTCATAAACGCATCCAAGCCGTCGAACCGGAACTCGGCGAAGCGGCCGTTGACAACCCGAACTCCGCCGTCGTGTGGCACTACACACTCGCCGACCAAAACGACGATGGCGAGATCGACTTTGAGGAAGAGATGCACCGCAGTTGCGGCACCGTCGCGATCAAAGACGACGTCCTTTACGTCACCGACTTCTCCGGATTGGTCCACTGCCTCGACGCCAAAGGCACGCCCGACGGAATGCCGATCATCCACTTCACCTACGACATGTTCGCTCAAAGTTGGGGCAGCCCCCTGATCGCCGACGGCAAGGTCTACATCGGTGACGAGGACGGCGACGTGTGTGTGTTCGACTTCGGACCCGAGAACAAGGAGCCGATCGAAGAGATCAACATGGGCAGCAGCGTGTACAGCACCGCCGTTGCCGCCGATGAAACGATCTACATCAGCACCAAAGACAAACTCTTCGCGATCGGACTCAAAGACGAGTGAGTCGGTCGCGGAAATCGCCAAGACCTCCGTTTTCACGAGGCCGCCGTTACATCGGTATCTTTACGTTGTAATTGCGTCCAACAGATCCATTGCCGTCAACAAACTCAGGCGAAGGCACAGAAAAAAAGAGGTCAAGCAAACGAGCAGAAAACAACCAAACGCGATTCGACCTTGCCAGCGATTCCTGTGAACTCGGCTACTTTGATTTTTCAACGAGCCCCCGCGAAGAGGCCGGCTAGGTTGCTCGACGGCTTCAAAGGAGAGATGCAAACATACCCGCCAAGTGAACATGAATTCTTCAAGAGCGAAGCTCAGGGGTACGCCGCCGAACAATCCGATGGCAAAAGCGAATACCCAGGATACAGAGGGCAAGTCGCCGTTCGGCCAACGAATCGACGGCCAACCCGTCTCCGGCGGATTGGCTCTCGGTTCTTGTGCAGAGGAAGCAAGAAATAACGCCGGAAAAATATGACAGGATGAAAGAGTGCGTCGATTCGATGCGATGTCATCGAACACAGCCGTGGGATCACCTTCGCCGCCGCGCCCGCGAGTTTCTGACGGCGGGCAACTCACATCGCTCAGTTCTGCTACAATGTCAACACGTGGTCGCCATTGCTGGACATCACGCCCCACCGAAACTCGGTCATCTTCGAGTTTCCCCAACTAGCCCACCCGTTCGATCGCCGGTTCGTCAGTACTTGCAAATGGTACGCCCGAGTCGGCAAAGCTTGTAAAGTAGCCCATGTGGATACTGAGATTCACGATTTTATTGGTCGTTAGCTGCGTTAGCGATTTTGTGGCAGCCGACCATCCGCAGCTTCCCATCACTTTGAAAAAAGCGAAGGAAGTAGGACGCGTGCAGTCCCGATTCTTGAGGGAGACGCAGTCCGAGAAGCCAGCCACTGGTCTGATTCCAAAGGCGAACCTCGATTCTTTTCACGAGTCGGTGGGACCGAGCCTGAACAAGAGTTGCTTGGGCTGTCATGGTCCCGATGTGTCAGAAGGCGGACTTCGCGTTGACGAGCTCAATCCTGACCTGCTGACCGGTCCAGACGTTGAACGATGGCGCGAGGTCTACAACGTCCTGAGCAATTCGGAGATGCCGCCTGAGGACGAACCTGATTATGCACTGGCCGATGCAGACCGCAGCAAGATTGTTCAATGGCTCAGCACCGAACTGAGTACGGCGTCTCTCCTGCGTCGCAACAAGAAGGAACACTCATCGTTTCGCCGGCTGACGAAATACGAATATAGCTATGCGCTCCAGGACTTGCTTGGCTTGCCGTATGCCCTGGCGACGAACCTGCCGCCGGAAACGGCTTCGGAAGACGGTTTCGAGAACAGCTCTGAATTGCTGCAAATGTCTGCCATGCAGTTCGAGACCTATCGTGAGATCGGGCTGAAAGCTCTCAAGCGATCCATCGTGATTGGCGAGCGTCCCAGCGCCGTCACGTACCTCATTTCGATGCAGCAAGAGATGGAGAAAGCGTCGTCCGGAAAGGATGCCAAGACATTCGATAGGAAAGAGGACAGCTACGCCAAGAACAGAACTCGGCAACACCTGTTCAACCGAGAGACAGGCAAGGGCATTCACTTCTCGAGCGGAAAGTCGACGCCGCAGCCTGAGCTGATCGCTGGTCAAACGCCCGATCGTTCTCCCGTCGTGCTGGTTCTTCCAAGGTCCAACGAACTAAAACTGAATCTGGATCGCTTCCTTCCCGACGAAGGCATCATGCGTGTTCGCCTTCGAGCCGGACGTTCGACGATGGACCCCGACGAATATGCGAGCCTGCGTCTGGTGTTCAGTGCCCACACCAGCAACAACGCCAATTTTTCGCAGGTCATCAGTCAGCGTGACATTCCGGTGACCGCATCCGCCGAAGATCCACAATTCATTCATTTCGATATTCCTTTGGCGGATATTCAACGCAACCCCTTCCGGAAACTGACCACCACGTTTCCAAGACGGGATGAATTCCTGCACATTCACAATGTCTCCAGCGTGAACGGCCGGGAAGAACCACTCCATCTTCATATCGACTACATCGAAGTCAGTGCTCCGTTCTACGAGCAATGGCCGCCCAAAACTCACACCGATATTTTTATCGAGAGCGACAACCAGAGCGACGAGGAAGTATACGGTCGCGAAGTGCTGGCCAAATTCCTGAGGCGTGTCTGGCGGCGTCCCGTCACTTCGCGGGAAGTAGAGCCATTCATGGCCCTGTTTGCGCAGTACCGTCCGGGATTCTCGAATTTCGAAGAAGCCATGCTGGAAGTGCTGGCAACAGCGCTGGCCACGCCCGAGTTCCTTTACCTGACGCAAAGAGCTGCGACCGATGGAACCAACGGGAACGCAGGAATCAGTGACCTGGAGTTGGCGAGCCGCCTCTCGATGTTTCTGTGGTCGAGTATCCCGGACGACGAATTGCTGGAACTTGCCGAGCGGGGAACGCTGAGCGAACCAGAAACCTTGACGGCTCAGGTCAATCGCATGTTGGCAGATCCGCGCTGCCGACGATTCTCTAAGAATTTCGTTCAGCAATGGCTCGGCCTGAATGGCCTGGACAATGTGACCCATGTCACGGACGAGGCATTAAAAGACGCGATGCAGGAAGAGCCCATCGAGTTCTTTGATGACGTCCTGAGCCACAACCGCAGCATCTTGAACTTCATTCATTCCGACTACGCCGTGGTCAACGAACGGCTTGCTGCACACTATCGGATCGCTGGAGTTCATGGCCCCCATTTCCGCAACGTCCCAATCGAGTCTCAAACGAATCGCGGCGGCCTGTTGACCGGCGCAGCGATCCTGACAATGAATTCGGACGGCAAGGATTCTCATCCTCTCAAACGTGGCGTCTGGATGCTCGAACGCATCCTCCACGATCCACCACCGCCACCACCTCCGGATGTCCCGGAAGTCGACTTGACGGACCCCGAGATTCTGAAGATGACGCTCAAAGAACGGATCGCCGATCACCGCAACAAGCCGGCGTGTGTATCCTGTCACTCAAGAATCGACCCCTGGGGGATCGCGTTTGAAAACTACGATGCCCTCGGAGCCTACCGCGTTCGAATCAATGACAAACCCGTCGATGCGACTTCCAAACTGTTCAACAATCAGACGCTGGCGGGGATGGATGGGCTCAAACGCTATCTGCTCACGGACCGACAAGATCAGCTTGCCCGAGCCATGGTTCATAAAATGACAGCCTACGCTCTTGGCCGACCACTGTCGTTCAGTGACCACGCTGACATTGACGACTTGACGGCACAATTTAGAAGAAAGGGTGATCGCCTGGGCGATTTGATTCACCTGATCATTCGCAGTGACATCTTCCACTCCCAATAGGACTCAGGAATCGATGATGAACAAAAAATCCGTGCTGCTCAATCGCAGAACATTTCTTCACGCCCCCGGCCTGGCTCTGGCTTTGCCCTGGTTTGAAACGGCTTCTGCTGGCAGTCCTGCTCCGAATGAGAGTCCGAAACGTTTTGTCAGCGTCTACCATCCCGATGGCGTCGGTCTGCCGCTCAAATCGGATCCGGCCTGGAAGGATTGGAGCTGGTTTCCTCGGGGCGGCGAAAACGATTTCGAATTGACCAAAGTGCTCGACGTGCTGGAACCGTTACGGAGCGACATCACGATCTATTCGGGACTTTCACATCCGGCCGCAAGGCGAATCCATGGCCATTCCAATGCCGATCAGTATTTGACGGGCGCGGCAACCGGAGGCCACGGAACGTACAAGAACTCCATCTCGCTTGATCAGGCGTATGCCGAGCACGCCGGAGAATTCACTCGATATTCGTCACTGGTTCTGTCCACCAATGGCGGCGTGGGTGGCCCCCGTGGCGCACAGACTCAATCCTTCAATCACGAAGGACGTCCGATTCCAGCGATGAACAAACCAAAGCGTATCTTCGACATGCTCTTTGTGACCAGCGGCAAAAACGCCGCCGCGAGACTTGCAAGAAGCAAGAGTGCACTGGACGTCCTGATCGACAATGCACGATCGTTGGAACGACAACTTTCTAAGCACGATCAACAGACGCTCACGCAGTACCTTGACGCCGTACGCGACACCGAGGTGAAACTGGCGAAGGCCCAGAGGTGGATCGATACACCCATACCGAAGGTTGACATGCGCAATCTGCATCTGGATGCCGACCCCAAAGAAGCGCGGCTCTATTTCCAGACCATGTATGAACTGATCTATCTCGCCTTCCTGAGTGATTCGACTCGCGTGGCAACGTTTCAACTGGGTCGAGAAAATGGAGAAGGTCCGCACGACCTGTTATCAAAGGCCGTGGGGCTTGGCAATGCTCATGGTCTGACCCATGCTGTTAAAAAGCCCGACGGCTGGAAAAACCTCGGTACCTACAATCGGTATCAGGCCGAGGAATTCGGCCGTTTCGCACAGCGGCTGAAGGAGACTCCCGAGCCGACGGGTCAAGGCAATATGCTGGACAATACGTTTGCCATGCATGGCTCCGCTTCCAGCAGCTTCCACCTATCGCGAAACTATCCGATTATTTCTGCTGGCGGTAAGAACTTAGGTTTCACGAATGGTCGGTATCTCAAATTCGGCGAAGGGAACGAGGAGAACCAGGCTGGCGCAGGAATCGCTACGGATGCTGGATGGAGAGGCAATCTGGAAGCGGAAGAGCTGCCGCTCGCCAAACTCTTCGTCACCATCCTGCAGCGACTGGGCGTCGAAACCGATTCTTTCGCTGGCCAGAGCGGCACCTTGAATCAAGTTTAAAAGTGTTTCTCGACATGCCCGGAAGATTTTTGTGCCGGCTACATCAATTTCGACGTTTGCCATGCTGTATTGGATGTCGCGTCTCACATGGCAATGGAGAACGTCCCCGCCGGGTACTCTTCGCGATCTCTGTTCAAACAAGAGTAGGTTCCGCAGCAGAATCTGTAAGCCGATTTGACGCGAGAAAGAACGACCCGACGTGCGTAGTCACGGTTCCATCCAGAATGTTGAATTTTCTTGAAGCATTTTCGGTTCATCCGGCGGCAGCGTGCGCCGGAGGTTTTCATGGCATGACTCCCGTGTCCAACGAGATTGGTGCCTGAGTAGGGATGCTGGTGGACTACGTAAGCCGGAACAAACGCAGTCGAGCTCTGCAGAGGTGCCACTCGATAAGGGAGATCTCGGTCGCCAGCGTCTTCCTGCAAAAGCGGTGCGCTAATGGTGCCGACGGTCCTCGGCGGATTTCGGTTCGCCGAAGACCATTTTTCATCAAATCATGGGACACTGGAGCCATGCCTTGAAAAACCTCGATCCCGGGGTCGGCGCACGCTTCGGTCGGATGAACCGCATTTTCTCCTGCGTCCAATGATTTTGCATTGCACCACTCCCGACGAGGTCCCAGCAAACGAAATGTAAACGCATCAAGCTGTTTGCCGATGCTTCGTAGTACGCTCGTGTTCACGCTGCGGCGTTTGGCACCGACAGGCGTTTTGCTCGTGCGGCCGGTCTTAAGCGTCAGCGAATCAACAAGACACGCTGAATGAAGGTGGACGAGGCGACAAGTCCCTGTGATTCCCGGAGTGCGATGGACTCATAGCCTCGTCCACTACGCCAGTTATAATTTCGCTGTCGCTAAGCATTGTTGCGCCATCTCGCAATTCACGCTCGAAAACGTTGTTGTTGCCATCGACAACTTCGCTGTCGACGAACAAGAACAACTCGCGGTCGAGCATCAGACGCATGATTTCATTGCACAGCAAACGGTAGTCGTCCACAGCACCCTCGACTTCAGTATTGTCGGCTGTATTTTCACCAGCTTGTTTAGCTGTGCATTATTGAGCGGTTTCGGTTCTCCCTAAGTTGTCGAACACGAAGCTCAGGCCATCAATTGTCGAATCGAGCCTGTTTGATCTAATTTCTTGCGTGACATTTCCAAATCAAGATCGCCGTAGTGCTCGATCGGATTGCCGTAGGAGTTCAGTAGCGTCGTGTACCAGTTGCCAAGCGTTTTGTGGCCTTCGGTGCCGTGGTAGGGCACGCGGATGTATCGGCCCAACATGTTCAGCCGGCAGTTGTCGCCCGCCAGGATGACGAATGGCGCTTCCGTTCCATGGCTGTGGTGCCCTTCGCCGTTCTCGGGGAAGTACATGATCACCGTGTTGTCGAACATGTTGCCCTGGCCTTCGGGCACTTGTTGGAGGCCTTCCACAATCGTCGCAATCTGTTGAACATGACCGATGCGAATCTTCTCTCGGATTTCATCTGCGGAGACACCACTGTAGCCACCGTTGTGGCCAAGTTCGTGGATCGAGATCCGGTCGCTCTCGTTACCGACGAGGCCTTTGATCGGCGTGGAGAGTTCGTCGATCGTGTAGGTCACCACATTGGTCAGACCCGTCGCCAACGCCGCGACCAGGATCTCAGACATCGCCTGCTGTTTCTCAGGTGTGCTCGCGTTGAGTCCGCCGCCAGCGTGGATGGGGTCGATCTGCGGTAGATGCTGCTTGATCACATCCGACAGACTCGCCAGTTTCAGGTTTCGCAACTGGATCTCTTCAATGGAAGAAACGTGGTTACTGAGTTTGAGTTTCTCATAACCTTGGAGAACGTTCGCTTTCAGAAATTCTTCGCCTTGGAGAAAAGCGAGCATGGCGTTGTCGGAATCGACCGCGCCCGGATCGGTGACCGTTTTGAAGAGTTCGTTGTAGGCGGTCTGGGGATCGGCATAGCAATAGTTGCGTTGGTGGGCTGCCGGTGCAGAATAACCGGCCACGATGCCCGTCCGGTACGTGCTGTAGTTGCCTGTCAGCGACAGTTCGACGTGGCCGTAGGGAGACGGAAAAAGCTTGGCCAGTTCAAAGTCGATCGTGGCGCGTTTGATGCCGCTAAGTGAGTTTCGTCCGGACTTGAAGGCTCCCATCACCGAGGAGTAGGACCAGTGCCCGTTCTCGCTCATCTTGCAAGACAGGCCCTGTAAGATCGACATGTTGGATCGGTACGCTGCCAGCCCCTGGAGCCAGACGGGAAGATCGTGCTGGTGCAAGTCGACTTCCATTGCCTGCTTCTTACTGTCGAGCCCTTTCTCGGCAGCGGTAAAGGTTGGCAGCGCGACTTCCTCAGGACGGACACCGTTGGATTTGCGAATGAAAACGAACCGTCGCGCCCCGAGTTCGCTGGTGGGTGCCGCTGCAAGAGGAGCCCGCGAAGGCAGCAGCCCCAACGTGCCCGCACCGAGAGCGGATGTCTGCAGGAAATGGCGTCGGTTGGTGGGCATGATTAGTTTCCTATTGACTTGCGGTAAATGAATGAATCGGAGGTAAGCAGCGATACGATCACAGCATCGAAGCTACCGCCGGTCTCGAGGTATTTTTGGTCTGCGCTGATCAGGGTTCTCGAATCCGACAACGTTTCATTTCTCCCGAGGAAATAACGAAACGCGTGACGAATCATCGATTGGCGGACACGTTCGGATTGAGCCAGCCGATCGATCAGATCGAGCGCGTCGACGACCGCACCATCGAGCTGCCCGTCCCCCGTGCCCTCCAAATAGCCTCCTGGGTCGATGGGCAGTGTTTTGTAAATGTCGCGCAGATCCTCGTGAGGAGCGCCCTTGTCTTTGACCTTCTTAACCAAGTGCTCCGGGTATTCCAATCTCTCTGCGGTACGATACCGCCCGAAATCATCATACATCTCGAACGGCAAACCGAGCGGGTTCATTTTCCGATGACAATTCCAGCAAGACTGCTCGCTCGTTTTGTCATGGAGTCGTTGCCGAAGCGTTTTATGCGGATCTTCGGGGATCACGGCATCGACCGTGATCGGCACATCGGGAATGGTCCCCGCCAGCAGTTTTTCGAGTATCCACTTGCCGCGATGGATCGGATCCGTCTCCGTATTCTTGGCGTGAGCGATCAGCCAGGCTGGGTGAGACAACATTCCCTTGCGGTACTCCACCTTGGCAGGCTGGATCGCAGGATAGTTCCAGTGGCTCATGTCAATTCCGTAGAACTTCGCGACCTCAGGACTCTGCAAACGCCCGCCTAAGCGAGAACTCGCGTTGGCCATTCCGTGCGCTGGGAACGCATTGTACGGGGATGCGGCCGATTGGCCCCTGTCGAGCCGAAGCGTGAAGCTCGTCATGGTCGTCTTGAACGATCCCAGCGGGTTGTAGCGTCCGCTCGGATCGAGCCGATTGACATCAATTCCACGCATCTTGACTTCGGCAATGAAATCTCGATGTTCAATCAAGTCTTCCATCTCAAAGTTCTCCCAGTCCTTGTCCTGGAAGTAATCGTAGATCTTGCGGACTCGATCCGACGAAGCTTGCATCGCCTCGTTGTCGCCGGAGTGGAATACGTAGAACTCCTCCGTCGTCAATAACGTTTCCATCACGTCCTTGTCTTGCTCAACGATGTACTCGACGAGCCGGTCAGCCTCCGTTACCAACCGCTGCTTGGCAGCGTCGTAGTTGGCACCAAACCGCTTGTTATCTTTGAAAATCGTCACCAGGTTGGGATAACCGAAAAACTCGCGAAAGAAACGCAACTCACGGATCGGCATGTTCGTCACATTGGCAAGATCGTTGGCCCGATTAATCGACTCGTCGATGACATAATATTGATCACGTTTCGCAAGCATCCGACGGACCTCACGTTCGTAATCTTCACGCCCATTCAGCCGCCCCTGCTCAGCCGCGTTTAACAGTTCCACATCCGGGCTACTGTCGGTCAACGCGTACGCGAGGGCGTAGCTCGCATCGCGGGGCGACATCATCCGTCGCCCATGTTCATCTGCTGTCCCCTGACCGAACTCACCGCGATAGACGAATTCAGTATTCAAAATCAATGTCTGGATGAGTTTCTCAATCGCCTGCCGATTGCCGAGGCTGGTGATGTAGGAATTGGTGAGTGAGACGTATTCACTCGCTTCCGCTGTCGTGGGCGAACGCTCGAGAATTTTGACGAACAATTGCTCGACGAGGGCTGCCACCCTCTCAATACTGGGTGGGCCAGCATCTTTTCGGGCTTGCTCGAACTCCGTTTCCCACTGGGCCATGCAGTCATCAATGATGTTGTTGAACCGGTCTCCTTGCTGACGATGCTGGAGAATGGATTGACTGATCGTCTGCATCTCGGTTTCCGCCAGCGGGCGATAGACAATCGGTTTGTGTTTTTCGTCATAACGATGCTGCACGATTTCCCGTTGAAAGTCCTCCATGTAATTGTTCAAGAACGTCACCCGTGTCTTGATTTTCCGCTCGTTGTGTCCCTGGTGAAACCATTCCCGCTCACACGACTCGATGAGTTCTTCGTCAGATTGGTCCGCTTGCAGATGCCGGCGCGTGGAGCGGAAGATCAAGATCACCTCGTCCTTGCCAGGAATGGCAGCGTGATAGGGAGCCTTCTTGATGGTTCCCTCATCCGGAATCGGTTCCGGCACGTGGACTCGGACGAACTCGGGAAGCAAGGACTGGTGGTTGCTACGGTAAACGTCTTCCAACAAGCGTTGAACGTGATCGTTTAAGAAGTTCGCACGTGACGCGAGGGTCGCGTTGTGCTGGTCCTCCAGAGCCATGATGTCGCTGATCGCCGAGACGTAACGTTTGTCCCGTCCGGCCAGATACATCATGTGAGTCGCGGCCTCTTTCGCATTGGTGAGCATCGTCAAAAGATGTCCGCCGTTGAGTGTCTCGTTGGCGTAACTGCGCACACCCGAGTTCGTCGGCAATAGGAACGGATTGGTTAGATTCACCCTTCGGTTGTTACTGCCAATGACACTCTCCCGAACGCCATCGATATTCAACGTTGGCGAGTGATTGAGTATTCGGTTGAACTTCGCATCGAAAATAAACTCACTGATCAACCAACGTCGGTCGAATGTGAACGCCCGCAGATTCGCGTACTCAAGCGAAAATAATTTGCCGTGATCGACGTAGTTGCCGTATTGGGGTGTACGAAGCTTTTCTTCTAATTTCGAACCGCCAAATCGCCTCAACGTCATCGACAGCCAAGCGGATATTTTTTCTCGTTCGTCATCGCTCAGTGGCTCGGCATCTTCGGGTGGCATCCGGCCGAAGTGGATTTGCTCCTGGGCTTGGTTCAGCAGTTCCAGACGGTCCTCCAGTTTCATGGAATGCAGATCGTCGAATCTCACGCCCCCCTCGCTCGTTTCAGCATTGTGGCAATCCAGGCAACGATTGGCGACGACTGACCGCAAATGTTCGGGCATCGTTGCAGCCGAAGACCCTGTTCCTCCATCAGCGATCACACGCGAACAGCTCGTCAGGATCAGTGCAATGAGGAGGGGCAAGTGGAGGATGTGACGGTCCAACTGCATGTGAAATTCGCTTCGGTGTGAGGGATACTGGAACAACGACTAGCGTAGCGAAACTCGCCAAGAGTTCTGCTCGCCAGAAAACGAGTTGTCCCAGACCGTCAGTCTACTCGATGCCAGACGACGTGTTGAGATCGTAACACCTGAACGTAATCACGGACCATTCACTGCAGGCACTGAATTCCGAGTCTCCAGCAAAAATTTGAAGTCGTTTCCGTGATTCGTCTTCGTCCGGTTCGTTGTTCCGTGAAGGTCGCACTCGATTTCCGGATGGCATCGACCCGGTTCGCCCGCTCACTGATGCTGCGGCACTCGAAATGATGCCCTGATTAGCGACAGCAAAACAATAACGGGCTTAGTGGACAAACCTTTGAGTTGCGGTACCGCGAAGCCTAGGATTTCGGTAACCTAACGTTCCCGCAGCCTCAGCTAACAGGCTTTCTCGGCTCAATAGGGTCGAGGACGTTCGAAAATTTTGATTGCTGTTCCTTGTGGCGTCGCCCAAACGAGGGTGGAAACGAAACCGATGCCAATCGACGCCTTCACCGTTCACACCGATAGCGATCCCGATCCGGCAATCGTCGATGCCGTCGACGGTATTTGCGACGACGCCTCCGCGACAAGCGAAAACGACGGTCGCTTGACTATCGCGTTTGACCGTGAAGCCGAATCACGCGAAAAAGCAATTCGCTCGGCTGTGGACACGCCTCGGTCCCTTCGAGTGGACGTGGCGGGCGTCACACTCGACGTTGATTCCCTCGCCGTGCTAAACTAGCCCGGTTTTGAACTCACCCGGTTCAACGTCCCCCATTCAACCGCTCGCTGCACGGGCGTATCACGCTCCGATCCGGCATTCACGAAACCCATCGAAGACACAAAATCATGATTGAAATCGGCAGGACGTTCGAACTGGAAGTGATCAAGCAGACTGAATTCGGATTCTATTTGGATGCGGACAGTCTTGGAGAGATTCTACTTCCGAAGAAACACGCTCCAGCAGACTTGAGTGTCGATGACATGATCGAGGTCTTTCTGTACCTGGATTCGGAAGACAGGCCCATCGCGACCACCCAGACTCCCAAAGCGGAGGTGGGTGACTTCGCGTACTTGGAAGTCAAAGCCAATACGCCGGTCGGTGCGTTCCTGGATTGGGGATTGGACAAAGACGTCTTGGTCCCCTTTTCCGAACAGCATCGACCGATGAGCGTGGGTGATTCCTACCTCGTACTTCTGTATCTCGACAACCAAGGTCGGATCACGGCGACATCCAAAATCGACAAAGTCGTGCTGGAAGATGACCAACACGATTTCTATCCGCAGCAGAAGGTCGATTTGATCATCGCAAATAGCACGGAACTTGGCTTCAAAGCTATTGTCGATCAGAGCTATTGGGGATTGCTGTACAAGGATGAGGTGGATCAACGACTCAGTTTTGGACAAAGCATTGAGGGCTACATCAAACACATTCGCGAAGACGGCAAGATCGATTTAAGTCTGAAAAGTGGCCAGCAAATCCGCGACGACTCCAGTCAAGTGATCTTAGACTACTTACGCGATCACGACGGGTTCGCACCCGTCTACGACAAGTCCCCTCCGGAACAGATCTCGGAACTGTTTGGAATGAGCAAAGGACAATTCAAAAAAACGATCGGTGGCTTGTACAAACAGCAGATCATCTCGATCCAAAGCGATGGAATACGTCTGGTTTGACTCCGCCCGCGTGAGCGATGACAATGCCCGGTCCGCCCTTGACGCAACATCCCAGGAGAATCACGTGACCTTTCTGTCTTTCTTTCGTTTTCATTCGGGTTTGACTTTGCCAAAATCGAGCCTGCTTCTGGGCTGCTTCTGGATGATTGCCGGGTTCTTTGGCGGCGTTTCACCGGTTCAAAGCGCCGATGAGATTCGTCAGGACAAACCCAACATCCTTTGGATCACCAGCGAGGACAACGGCGTCTCGTGGGTCAGTTGTTACGGCGGAACCAATGCCCAAACGCCCGCCATCGACCAATTGGCCAAGGAAGGGTTTCGCTACACGCACTGCTTTGACAACGCGGCGGTTTGTGCGCCGACTCGGTCGTGTTGGATCACGGGCATGTACGGCATTTCCAATGGTACCCAGCCGATGCGAAGCCGCAATGCAATTCCGCACGACTCGATCCAGTACTACCCGGATCTTCTCCGTAAGGCGGGTTATCACACATCCAACCCTGCCAAGACCGATTACAACATCGGCGGACGCGAAGACAAACAGTGCTGGGACTTTGCCGGCCAAAAAGGGAAATCGCAATACGGTTGGAAGCAACGCCAGCCCGGGCAACCGTTTTTCTCGATCGTCAACATCACCGATAGCCACGAAAGCCGGGCTCACGGAAGCGTCGCGGATACGAAGAATGATCCGGCGAAAATGAAACTGTTCGCCTACCATCCCGACCTGCCCGTCATCCGTCAGAACTATGCCAAGTACGCCGATGCGGTTGAAAACATGGATCGCAAAGTGGCCGAAACGATCGCGGCACTCAAAGAGGATGGTTTGTACGAGGACACCATCATCATCTACAACTCCGATCATGGCGGCGTCATGGCCCGTAGCAAACGGTTCCTCTATTCCAGCGGCGTGCATTGCCCGTTGATCGTGCGAGTCCCCGAGAAGTGGAAACGCATGTACCCAGCCGACGAGCCAGGCATGACGGTCGACCGAATCGTCAGTTTCGTGGACATGCCCAAAACGTGGCTCAGCTTGGCCGGTGCCGAGATCCCCGAACAGTTCCAAGGCACGGTCTTCATAGGCGATGGCGTCGAATCGCCGCCCAAGCATCACCTCGGCTTCCGTGAACGGGCCGACGAACGACTCGATAACGTCCGACTGATGCGTGACGAGCGGTTTTCTTATCACAAAAACTACTTGCCCTACGCACCGGCGGGCCACCATTTGGCGTACCTTTGGAAAGCACCGTTAACGGCGGCATGGGAACAACACCATCGCGATGGAAAAACGGACGAGATCACCGGTCGATTCTTTCGCCCCCGTGTTTCGCAAGAGTTCTACGACAACGCAACCGATTTCGACAACGTTCACAACCTCATAAACGCACCGGAACATCAAGCGAAAATTACCGAACTCAAAACCGCCATGCGGGCGAAACAGTTGGAACTGCGCGATTCCGGATTGATGCCCGAGCAAATGCGGGAACGTCGAGCGGCGGCGAATAACATCACGATCTACGAAATGGTTCGTGACGAAACACTCTATCCACTGGAAACGTACTTGGATGCCGCCGACCTGGCACTCGCCCGAGACGCAGACAACTTGCCAACGTTCATGACAGGCATGTCAAACAAGGACGAAGTCATTCGTTGGTGGTCGGTCGTCGGGATTCATCTGTTGGACGAGGACGCGGCGGACGCCAGCGAGGTTTTGAAAACCGGGCTCGGCGATGAAGCCCATGAAGTCCGCATGATGGCCGCATGGACCTTGATCAAGCTCGGCCAGCCCGACGATGCCATCGCCTGTTTGGATCGTTTGCTGTCCGAGGGATCCGACAACCAAGTCATGCTGGAAAACGTCATCGACTGGATCGGTGAACCGGCATTGCCGCTGGTGAAGAAGGCCATTGAAAACGGCGGGACTCGCGATGGACGCTATGGCATCGGAATCTTCAGCCGCATCGCCGAACTCAATGGCTGGCAATATTGATCGGGCAGGAAAGAGGGCCGGGAGCCAACAAGGCAGAGGAGTTAGGTATCGTTTTCTCCTATTTGATCAAACGTGCTCCTCACCTTTTTTTCGGTCCAGTTTCAAGCACGTTGACCCTATACTATTATTTTGCCTCAGCTCAACTTTCGGGTAGAGCAGATGAGCCGTTTTAACGCTAGCGGCCTGTTGATTTACAAGCCCGACGCGCAAGCGAGGGAAGCACAGCATGCACTCGCTTGCGTGCCGGGCTTCTATTGCTACGTTAATCTCATGGGAACGATTAAATCAACAGGCCGCTAGCGGTCTGTCGATTTAGTTAGCCGTTTGGGCGTTAGCCCCGGTTAAATGCGAGAACCGTGGCTAACGCCAAAACGGCTAATCTACCGGAACATTTCACCCTACCTGCTTAGCGCCAAAACGGATCACCCGAAGACAAACCTGCAGCGGAATACCATGGATTCAAATCGCGATCAGGAGTCGGAGCAGCGTTTCGCTTGATCCGGCCTACCGAATTCCGAGAACACACCTCCAATTCAGACATCCCACTGAGCGCATCCGCTCCAAACAAGAAATTACAATGAGATCCAACACGAACCTCCGCCGATTCTTACTTCGTCCGGTCGTTCGGGTGAGCGTCCATGTGTCCATCCTGCTGTATTTTCTCTCCCCGTCTTCATTCGCGGAGATCCAAACCGACCAAGACGGCAACCGGGTTGAGTACACGCACGCCACGATGTCCGACGGCGTGAAAATCGCTTTGGCGGTGGGATATCCGAAGGACTTTGATCCCGAAGATCGCACCAAGCAGTGGCCCGCAGTCTTCGAGATGAGCGGATACCGGTCAGCAACCGGACTCGTGCCGGGGCATGAATACTATGCCGGCCTGTATATCACCGTGAATGCTTCGCTGCGTGGAACAGGAGCGTCCGAAGGGATGTTCGGAATTTTCAGTGATCGCAGTAGTCAGGACGGCCATGAGATCATCGAAGATTGGATCGTCAAACAGCCCTGGTCCAACCAGAAAGTCGGGATCAGCGGGCACTCCTGGACAGGATTGACCGGGTGGCGCGTCGCGGCGACCAACCCGCCTCACCTGAGTGCAATGGTCGTGTCCGGTCTCTTTGATGACGCCCGCCGAGGGCTGGCCCAAATTGGTGGCATCCCCAACGTCGGCTTTCCCGTCCAGTGGACGGGTAACTTTGGAAATACCGGCGGCGTCTTCAATTCAGATGAGGCAGCCATTGCCAATCGAAAACTCAGTGAAGCAGAAACCCAGAGGCTCAAAGCATCTCGCACGCCGCAGGAACCTCTTCCCAGGACGCAATCCGGCGCTGCCGTCAAGGCAAGCCTCAAGACGCTTAGGGAACTGGCCGGGCAGATTCGAGCGCCCGTCTTTCTGCTCCACGCGTACCAGGACGAGCAAACCGGCCCGTCCGGCGCCTGGCTGTTTGATCAGCTTCCAGACGACATTCCAAAACGCATGGTGATCTCCAACGGACATCACGGAATGCCCATCCGATTCATCCCACGTCGGCGTGCCTGGTTCGATCATTGGGTCCTCGGACGGCACAGCGATTGGATTGGCGACGCTGCCAATCCTTCGTCGACTGTGGAGGCATTCTTTGAGGTCGAGAACCGACACGGGAAAAAGAACGCTCCCCTCGTCAGCAGTGACTTTCCGCTGCCTGAGACCGAGTGGGCGCGCTACTACCTCGATCAGGAAAACACCCTGTCCGCTGCTCCGGCAGACGGCCCCGGCGCGGATACCTACATCGTCGCCAGCGACGCGCCGGACGCTGAGATCGACGCAGTCGAGTATCGTCTGTCGTTTGAAGAACCGACGGCAATCTGCGGCCCCATCGCAGTCACACTTTGGGCCGGTTGCACCGTTGCGGATACCGACCTGTTTGTTGTGCTTTCGGATATCGCGCCCGATGGCCATGTTAGGGCGCTGCAGCGAGGAATGCTGCGGGCTTCTCTGCGAGCGATCGACGAACAACAATCACGCCGTGTCGACATCGACGCAGAACAGGTTCTCGTCCGACCGTGGCACTCGCTGGACAATCCCGAACCACTGGAACCCGGCAAGGCGTATCGATTCGAAATGGAGGTGCCGCCAGTAGGCCATGTGTTCCGAGACGGACACCAATTGTCACTATCGATCAGTCGTCCGCCGGCGAGCGATCCCGTGCCGTATCCCGTAGGAGACGAGAACGCGTTCCAAACCGGCTCTTATCGATATGAATCCAAACAGCCCAACAGCACGGTCACGTTGCACCGCAGCCAGGAGTTTCCGTCGAGCATCCTGCTTCCATTGCTGCCCGAAGTGCCGGCACTGACCGAGGAAATTCCGGCAACCATCGACCGGATGTGGACGAAGGCAGAATGACAATCCCGGCTTGCCACACCGAGTCGAGCAAGGGCACGGTGGGAAAGAGCAGCACGCGAAGCCCTACAGAAGGTCTTTGACACTTTGGACCGCCGGATCAATAACTGTCGCTACGAATGAACCCGCCGCTTATTGTTCCGATGGTCCTGAGGGAAATGAGACCGAGACCACATCGATCGGCGGCACCGGCAGAGGTCAATGGTGTGAAATCGGCCTCGGCAATTCTTTCCGCTGCGACCCCCGAGGACGCCCTCGAAAGCAGCCTCAAGGGAACGCGAACAGCATCACAAAGAGTATCGCGGTAGGGACGGCTGTTGCCAGCCGCCCCCCGCACAGATCCGTACTTGAAGAATTACCTCATACGGCTCCTCCGTTGGATCAAACGATCACATGCAAAGCACGTCACCTGTCGCGGGCACCA